>WNFV01000385.1_pt1 | contig 71178 bp, 66 predicted proteins | sample 5400101 | NCBI WGS metagenome assembly WNFV01 (sample SAMN13153361, study PRJNA577476) | soil metagenome | isolation source: 115 cm soil or saprolite under grassland replicate 1 | place: USA:California | collected 2016-06-15
GGCTGGCAGCTGTAGTAGGCGGAGCTTCGGCGGTGGTTCCCCCACATCCGAAGCCCGCAGATGCCGCAGCGCAGGATTCCCCGGTACAGGTACTGGTGCCTCGTCGGTGCGGCGCCCTGGCGCGAACCACGGTTCGCGGCGGCGCGGGCGGCGACTGCCTCGAACTCCTCCTTCGAGACGACCGCGGGGTGAGCGGGCTCCTCCGACCAGATCCAGGCCTCCGGTGGGTTGTCCCGGTTCCCGGCGGTCTTCCGCGCCCGGCGGTTCCACACCTGGTACCCGGTGTACTTCGGGTTCCGAAGGATCTCCCACACGCTGGAGCGGCTCCACGCCCCCAGGGCTCGCGCGGGGTCGACGGAGGTGGGCGGCGGGTAGCGGTCGGGGTCGGCTGGGTCCTCGACCCTACCGTCCCACGGATCTCTGGCCCGCCGGAGCCTCCACTCCGAGCCCACTGTGAATAGGCGGGAGTGGGCGTCAGACCCGCACGGCGGCAGGCACGGGGGGAAGCGCGATCGAAGCCACGCCGAGTGAATCCAAGATTGCTTGTGCCTCCAGCTCCAGGCCTTCGGGGTCGCTCACTCCGGTAAGCGCCGCCACGTGGCTCTGGGCCAGGATCGTCAGGGCCGTCTCGTATCGCGCGTCCACCGAGCGGCTCCATTCGAGACTCTCGTCGAACGAGGCTCGAGCGGCAGTCGGATCGTCCGCCAGCAGGGCATATCCTCGGACGCGGTTCAGCAGCGCCCGCAACACTTGGAGCCCACCAAGCGCCTCCACTCGCTGCAGGACCGGTGTGACCAGTTCCAGTGCATCCCGCGGGCGACCAGCCAGCAGGTGATTCTCCGCGATGCGAGCTCTTGTCTCGAGAGTCTCCCATTCGGCCTGCTTCGATCGGAATCCGGCAAGGGCCTCCTCGTACAGCCCACCCGCCTCCTCATGGCCCCCGGCCCGGGCCGCCACTCGGCCCAGGTTGCTCGTGGCGAAGGCGATCCCGAGGCGGAAGCCTGCGGCTCGCCAGATCCGAAGAACGTCCCGGAACAGCGCCTCGGCCTCCTCCAGGTGGCCCTGGTCCGACAGGATCTCTGCGACGTTATGCGTCCCGTGAGCGGCGTTGACCTCGTCGCCGGTCTTGCGGCGGGCGTCCGTGCTCCTGCGATACAGATCGAGAGCCTCGTTCCACCGTCCCTCGAAGTAGGCGTCTGCCCCGAGCTCGTTCAGGACTTCGGACAGCCCGGCCAGATCCCCCAGCTCCTCGTACGCGGACATGGCGAGCACCCGGTACCGAACGCGCTCCGGACGCCCAAGATTCGTGAAGAGCCGGTCGAGCATCCGGTAGGCGTGCGCCAGTGCTTCCAGTTCCCCAGAGGACTGGGCATCCTCGATTGCGCGCTGGCACAAGTCGATTGCCTCCATGAAGCGGCCCTGCTGGCGTCGGGACGAAGCGAGCCACGCGACGATGTGCGCCCGGACCGCCTTGGCTGCAGGGTTGTCGCGGGAACGGTCGAGCGCTCGTAATCCGCGGCGATACCAGGCGATCGCGTCCGAGTACCGGCCCGCGCGTTCGCGGATCAATCCCGCCTTCAACAGCAGCTCTGCTTCCTTCACCGGATCTTCGTCGGCGAGCTGCCTGGCATCGTGGTAGGCCGAGGCCGCCGTCTCGTACAGGCCGGCCCGCTCCGCCACATCCCCAAGCGATTCCATGACCTGACGCGTATCCGCTGCCGGCAACCCGCCCAACCGCCGGGCCGCGTCGAGTGCCCGGCGATAGAAATCCGCGGCCTCGCCGTTCGCGTATTTGGCTTGAGCTCGGTCAGCCGCCAGGCATGAGTACTCCCAAGCCTCTTGGTACCTGCCGGCCTGGTAGAAGTGAAGCGACAGTACCTCAGCCTGCTCCCGAGCTCGGTCTCCTCCCCACAGCTCGATGGTCTCTCCTGCCCTCGCATGGATCTCGCGGCGCCGGCGGAATGGGAGGCCTTCATAGGCAACGTCGCGGATCAGCGCGTGACGGAACCGGAACGTTCCCGTGGAGTCCACCGACAGAAAATCGGACAGCCGGGTCCACACGCCGTCGTCGATGCCGCGTTCGAGCGCCACGATCGCGTCGAGCAGCCCCCGCTCGAAGCTCGCCCCCAGGACCGATGCGTAGCGCAGCACTGTTCGATCGGAGAGAGGGAGCCGATCGATCTGGACGGTGAGCAGGGCCTCGACCGAATCGGGGAGTGCCTCGATGTTACGCGTGGCCCCCATCGCCGAGACCAGCTCCTGGAGGAAGAGCGGATTGCCCCCCGAGCGCTCCGCCAAGATCCCGACGTCACGCGGTGAGAGGGGGGTCTCCTCGCTCGCCTCAGCGGCCAACGCGGCGGCGTCCTGCTTGGAGAGCGGCGGGGGGCGCAGGGTCATGAAGCTGGCCTCCTCGCCCGCGGTGAAGCCGGTCACCTGGTCGCGGCGCGTGACGCAGATCAGCCAGGGCCGTTCCGAGGCTATTGACGCAAGGTGTCGGAGGAGGTCGACGGAGGGCTCGTCCATCCAGTGGACGTCTTCCAGGATCAGGAGCGTGGGGCGCGGAAGGATCGCGGTCAGCAGGTCCGCGGTAGCCTGCTCCACGCGCACCTTGCGGAACTCCGGCTCGAGAGCATCCGCCTCGGGTGTCGGCAGGACCTCTGCCGAGATTGCGGTGGCGAGCAGCGGCAGCCACGGGAGAAGCTGCGGGGCCGCCGCCCGGACTTCCGCCTCGAGTCTGTTGCCCGCGGGTCCTGGCTCCGTTTCGAGGGGGATACCGAGAGCCTGGCGCACCAGGGCCCGGATCGGGCGATAGGGCGTCGAGGACTCGTAAGGCTCGCAGCCGAAGGTGAGCGCCGCAAGGTCCTCGCAGCGGGCCCGGAGCTCCTGCACCAGCCGCGACTTTCCGATCCCCGGTTCCCCGACGATCTCTGCCAGGGAGCCCCTCCCTTCCCTTGCCGACCCGACGGCCCCGAGCAGGGCATCCATCTCCCGAACCCGTCCGACGAGGGGGAGCTGGAGCCATCCCGCAGGCGTCTTGACCCCGGTCACCCGACCTACCGATACCGCCTGGACCGGGCGCTTCTTTCCCTTCACCATGAACGGCTCCAGTGGCTGGAGCTCGAACACGGTTCGGGAGCGATCGATCACTCGCGCGGTCGCCAGCATCTGGCCGGGAGCGGCTTTGCCCATAACCCTCGCGGCCAGGTTCACGGCATCGCCCTTGATCGAATACGTCCTTCGGTAGGTCGGCCCGGAGATACCGGAGAACACATGGCCGGAGTTCACGCCAATACGGATGGGGAGCTTCGACTCTGACTCTGCGATGGCCCGGCAGGTCCGGAGCAACTGGTCTTCTTCGTTCCCGGAAGAGCGGGGGGCTCCTGCGACGAGCATGACCTTGCCGCCGTCCGCGCTGACGTCGGTCTCGAAGAACGTCACCTCGTGGTCCCGGGCGGCCTGCTGCACGCACTGGATCAGCTCGTCGAGTGCTTGCCACGCGGCGGCCGGCCCCTCCCGCTCGATGAGCTCGTCGGTGCCCCTGAACTCCAGGAACCCCACGGCGACGTGGCGGTGCTCGGCCTCGCCTCCGCCCTGCAGCAAATAGTCCCTGATGCCGAGCGGGATGAATTGAGCCAGATCGAACTCAGGTGGGTCCATGTCAAGACGAGCCGGATGGGAGTATCTCCCCGCGGGTTCCCTTCTCAGAAGGATGGCGTCTTCCTTGGCCGATCCCGCGTATACCGGACCGACGAGATCCGCGGTCCGCGGGCTGATCGCAATCTCCCCTGCAGTCGCGATCTGCTCCATGAGGACTGTCCGCGTGGCTCCCGGGCCCGTGATCACGAGTTCGCGGTGGGCGTCTCCCACCAGGAAGAGATGGAACGTCCCGCTGTGGATCCCGACCGACATCCGCAGCGACACGAATCCCGCCGAAGTGTGTAGGCGGCTCCCGATCCGCCGCAGGCGCGCCCGCATCCGATGCGCGGCCCGGCAAGCCCGGAGAGCGTGGTCAGGTCCGGTGAACAGAAGGAGCACCGCGTCGCCGCCCCACTTGAGGACACCGCCGCCGTCGTCGTACGCGATCGACAGAAGCTGTGTGAAGCAATCGTCGAGGACATCGTTGATCTCCTCGGCTCCCACCTTGCCGCGGCGTGCCAGTCGCTCGCACATCGAGGTGAAGCCCGAGATGTCGACGAAGGCGAGCGTCCCCTCGGGCTCGGCGTACGGCGTGGCGGGGCCGGCTCGCAGCCATTCGATCAGGAACGGCGGGATGTAAGGCCGCAGGGCTCCGTCTGTGTCCTCGACCGATCTTGCCATGCCCCCCCTTTTCACGGCCGAGTCCACGCCACAACATATGGCCGCCCGCACGGCGATGTCCACAGGATGGCGAATTTCCTCTCGTACGTCCAGGTTCCTAGCCCCTCCTTCGGCTCGCGGAAGCTGAATAAATCGGGACGAACCGGGACATGCACTCGATCTTCGTCGCGACAAATTTGGCCGTGGGGCTTTTCCAATGGCCCGCTGAGGTGGTTTACTTGGTCGTCGCACGGCTCGGGGCTCGGCCCTGAAGCCGTATGGCTGCGCGGGGGGTGGACAGCTTTCGTGTTCGAGCGGCCCATGCAAATCGGAACACCCTTCGCTGCAGCGTGCTCGCGATTCCTTTCCTTGAGGTCACCCCAGGCCCTCGGCTGCCTCCACGAGGAAAGGTGCGGCGTCTCGTCGGCGCCGTCCGACTCGAGGAGGTAGAGAGCTATGAACCGTTCGTGGATTTCCTGGCCCCGTAGGGCTGCTGGCGCCGTTCTCGCTTTCGTAACGATTGGCGCTCTGGTCGGTGGGCTCGCTGCGCCGGTGCAGGCGGCGATCTATACCGGCGTCAACCCGCAAGAGATCGCGGCGGCGATGGACGCGACGAGTCCCAGCGCGATCACCGGCGCGAGCTTCGTGGCCAAGCCACCGAGCGGGACGCCGGATGCGGTGGTCGACACGAACCACAGTCCCCCGACGGCCCTCGCATCGTTCCCTACGGATGGAGCGAGCTACGCGATCATCACCACAGGTGACGCGAACCTCGCCGATGATCCGAACGACAGCGGAGCGAGTGGAGTCAACGACAGCGGGCCCAACGTCCGAGGGAACACCGACTTCGATGTCTCTATCCTGAAGGTCGATCTCAGCGTTCCCTCCGGGTTCACGTGCCTGCGCATCGATTTCCGGTTTCTCTCGGAGGAATTTCCCGAGTACGTCGGCTCGCAATTCAACGACGCGTTCATCGCAGAGCTGGACAGCTCAGACTGGACCACCAACGGCTCCGCGATCACCGCGAACCACAACTTCGCCTTCGATCCAGACGGCAACCCGATCACGATCAACAGCACTGGATTCTCGCACATGACCGCCTCGGAGGCGGATGGAACCACCTACGACGGGGCCACCCCCATCCTGGTCGCGCAGACCCCGATCACTTCGGGGACGCACTCCATCTACTTGTCGATCTTCGACCAGGGCGACCATGTGTACGATTCCTCCGTCCTCCTGGACAATCTGTCGCTCGGTACACAGTCGGGAAGCGAGTGTCAGAAGGGCGCCCAGCCCCTGTCGAACCTGTCCCTGGAGGTAAACGGGAGCGGTTCGGCGACTGTCCCGGCTGGATTCAGCACGATGCCCAAGGGGACGATCAACTACGCCGCCCTCACGGTGCCCGGCACCGACAGCGCCACCGCCCTGGCCACCTCTCCCATCACCCACGGGCCCATCACCCACGGGCCCATCACCCACGGGCCCATCACCCACGGGCCCATCACCCACGGCTACCCCTGTACTCGGCGGTGCCCCCTCTCCTCATCGCGACGATTCCCATCGCCGGCCCTCCACCGGCAGGGAACGGCCCCGGCCCCTGGTCGGACGCGTTGGCGCCGGATTCGACGCTCGCGTCGCTGCCCTTGCAGACCATCACGCTTCAACAGGTGGCGAACAGCAATGCGGTGGCCGGGGACATCAGCGTCGGCGATCTCGACCTCAGCTCAACAGTCCTCGCCAACCTGAGCCCGGCCGCGCTCCTGTTCAGCAACGCGACGTTCTCGGGCCTGGTGCTGACGCCGCCGCCCGGCTTCACCTCGGGGGATCACCCGGCGGATGTGGAGCTGAAGGGTGGGTCCCTGGCTTCAGTGAGCTTCAACGGCATCACCCTGGCTGACAAGACCAGTGCATTGTCGAATTCCCTCATCAGCGGCACATCGCTATCCGGCATCGAGTGGCAAGACACGGTCGGTGGGTGGAACGTCCTGGTGAACCAGCTCAGTAGCAGCCAGCAGGCAGCGGTGCTCGACTGCAACCCGGCAACATGCGGATCGGAAACGCTCGCTCAGGCCCGCAACAATGGTGACTTCAAGCCGCTGGCCAATCTCGGGACGCTCCTCCAGGCCGGTCCCGGCCCCTTCGGTGGCAAGACGTTCGGGCAGCTGCTACCAGGCCTGTTCAACGTCGGGAGCTTCCCCTTCGAGGATGCGCCGCTCTCGCAGATCCTGGATGCCGCAGCGCTCGACCCGTCGAGCTTCGTGACCTACGCGGCCGCCGCCGACGTCCCTTGTCCTGTCCCGGGTGGCACGGCGACCTTCACCGCCTCGCTTCCGGGCCACGGTTTCCGGTACACGTCCGGCACATCGATGGTGAAGTTCGGGGCGTCTCCGCCGGTGTCCATCGAGCCCACCAGTACCTCTGGCAACGACCTCACGTGGAACTTCTCGAGCTCCCAGGCTTGCGGCGCGGTGAGCTCAGGCACGAACCACGTCGAGATCGACTACAAGGTGGAGCCTGGGCCGGAGGTCGGGACTTTCCCATCTTCTCTCCGTGTGACCGCGGGGACGATACTCTCGGTCCTCGATCAAGCTCCGGTCAGCACGACTCCCAACTTCGAGTCGAACGATGCGCCCGTAAATGCCAAGCAGATCGCCACCGACACCCTATATACGGACACGCTCCAACCCGGCACGGACATCGACTACTTCAACCTCCCGGTGGATGCGTCGGATGTCGGCAGAACCATCCAGGTCTCTCTGAGCCACATCCCAGCCGGACTGGACTACGACCTCGTGCTGTACGGGTTCGCCAGCTCGTCGACCCTGAGGGGCGCTCCGATCACCCACGGCCCGATCACCCACGGCCCGATCACCCACGGCCCGCTGGCGGATGACGCCCAGTGCGGCCCCCCCGGGACAGTGCTCGAGCCGCAGACCCTTCAGGACGTGCCGCAGGTGAACAGCGCGGACCTTGCGATCCGCAGCTACTCGACGAACCGCTCCAACGCGAACGAGTTCTCCTGCACTGTTGCCCAGCCCGGAGATGTCGGGCATGGCATCACGGTCCAGCTCAGCACGTACAACGCCGGCACCACCAACGTCCCTGTCGTCCTGAGCGCGGAGGAGAGCGACCCGACGGTACCCCTGCCGTGCGTGAGCGTGCCAGACAGTGCAGGCAACCCGGGACCTGCCCTTCCGGATCCATCGACGGTCCCCGACACCACGCAGACCTTGTTCCTGGTGAACGCGGAGGGCATCGGTCGATTCCACGGAACGACCGCCGAATCCGATGTACTCGCAGCGCTCACCGATTCGGCCTTCCTGAGCATGCCGAACGTGCAGGGGACAGTCCTTTCGGTGGATCGCGACAGCTCGACAGGCGGAGTCGCCGATGCATTGGCCGCGTGGTACGACGACTACTGCTCGCCGGAAGCAGCGAACAACGTGGTCCGGGCTATCAATAAGGTGGTGGACTCCTACAGAGCCGGACTGCCGAACCTGAAGAACGTCGTCCTGGTGGGCTCTGATGCCGTCTTGCCGTTCGCCCGGATCCAGGAGCTGGTCAACCTCGGCAGCGAGTCCACCGAGGCTCCGAACGTCCAGTACAACGACAAGGACAACCCGACCTCGCGGGCGCTGTCGCTCGGCTACATGCTCTCGGACGACCCGTACTACTCGTTCCAGCCGATCCCGTGGCTGACCACGGAGCTCTACCCGCCCACCGTCGCCGGGGGACGGTTGGTGGAGACACCGACAGACATCGTGAACGCCATCTACCAGTACAAGACGTTCAATGGTGTGCTCGACCCCAAGACCGAGTTCACGTCCGGGTACGATTTCTTCCTCGACAGCGCTCAGGCCAAGGACGCTATCCTGCACGCGACGTACCCCTACCCGAAGTCCGGCACTCCACCCACCGAAAAGTCCAGCCTGCTCAGCAACTCCTGGAACAAGGACGATCTATCGGCTGGTCTCGAAGCGAAGCCGGGCATCGCCGTGATCGACGCCCACGCGGATCACTTCCGCTTGGCGCCGGCGGCGGCCTTCAACAGCGGTAGCGTCTCGCCGTCCGACCTGTACCAGACCAGCGACCTGAAGGCGTCCACCCTGGCCGACGGCACGATCGCCTTCTCGATCGGGTGCCACGCCGGCCTGTCCGTGGACGACGTCTGGGTAACTGGCCCGGACCAGACCACGCTCGATTGGGCCCAGGAGTTTGCCGACAAGAAGAGCCTGTTCGACGGCAACACGGGTTATGGCTACGGCGACAGCGACACCATCGCCTACACCGAGAAGCTCGCCCTGAACCTGACCCAGAACCTGGGCCCGAGCATGTCCGTAGGACAAGCCATCGCCCTGGCCAAGCAGCAGTACTACGCAAGCTTGGGGGCGTGGGGTGTCTTCGACGCCAAGTCCGTGGAGCAATTCACGCCGTATGGCCTGCCGATGTACGTCATCGGCCCATCGGGGCAAGTGGCCGGACCGACCCCGCCGAGCCCGGATCACCCCCTCGATGAGGAAGAGGATCCCGACACCGGGTTGCGGACGTCGACCTTCACGCTACCGACTCTGCATTCCGCCACGGCCGTGGATGCCCCGAGTGGCGGCCAGTACTACCCGGGCCCCACGGGCCTCGTACAGGCCGAGCATTTCCGTCCCTTCGAGCCCATCACCGCGCAGCAAGACATGACGGACCTGGAACTCAACCGTAGGCTCCATGGAGCGGTGATGCTCTCGTTCAAGAAGCAGGACGTCTCCCCGTTCACGCCGGCCATCTCGGTGCCCGCGATTGCGCCCCAGAACACTCAGCCCGACCCAAGGCTGAAGGACGCGACCTTCCCGAGTGGTTTCGTGAGCACGCTGTCGCAGGACACGATCTTCGGCCCTCGGGACTCGTTGGTCGTGTTCGGCGGCCAGTTCGTGTCCGATCCCTCGGGACCGCCCAACACCGGCACACAGCACCTGTTCTCTGACGCCACGATCAGGGCCTACTACTCGGCGCCGGACAACCCCTTCTCCGTGGGCATCATCTCCAGCGTCGACGCTACGGACAACGGTAACGACGCATTCTTCAAAGTGACGAGTCCCAGCTCGGGCATCGCCGCCGTCTACACAACGTTCCGCCGAGCGGGCAGTGACACGTTCAACAGTCAGAAGATGACCTTCAACTCGGGTACGGGGGCGTGGGAGCTCACGCTCGACACCAGTGAAGGCGCCGGCGGGAAGGTGGCCCAGTACTTCGTCCAGATGGTCACGACGACGGGCGACGTGAGCGTCAGCACGTTCAAGGCGCTGTTCTCCAAGCCGGTCCCACCACCGGCCGCTCCCGGCACCCCAACCGTCACGATCACCTTCGACGGAAACCCCATCCAAGCAAGCGACTTCGGTTGGTACAACAGGAGCCCCATCGTCGTGGAGGTGGCCAGCGGCGACGAGACGTTCACCGCCAGCGTGGACGGCGGGTCCCCGCAGCCGGTGCCGGTCTCGGTGAGCGGCGAGGGGGACCACATCGTCACCTTCGAAGGCAACAAGGGCTCGACCGGACACATCGACATCCCAGTCGACACAGTAAAGCCCGATGTCGGGATTACGAGCCCCATGGATGGGACCACGTACAACCTGAATCAGGTCGTGGCCGCCAACTACTCGTGCACCGATGCCACCTCCGGCCTGGCGCAGCCGTGCACGGGTACGAAGGCCAGTGGCCAGAACATCGATACGGCGTCGATCGGGAGCAAGACCTTCACGGTCACCGCCAAAGACAGGGCAGACAACACTCAGAGCGTGACGGCGACGTACTACGTCGGGTACAACGTCTGCCTCTTGTACGACCCCAGCACCCCGTTCAGGCTGTCGAATTCGACCATTCCGATCAAGCTGACGATCTGCGATCAGTACGGCGTGAACAAGTCATCCGCCAGCGTCACTCTCACGGCCGTCGACCTACAGCAGTTCGTGGCGAGCCTCACTGGCTGCTCCGGAAGCTTCAGTGACGACAAGTGCTGGAAGACGATCGCACCGCCGAACCTCTCGAAGAACGCCGGCAACGGATTCGTGTTCCGATTCGACGCGAAGATCACGAAGGGTGGTGGCTACATCTATAACTACTCGACCAAGGGCCTGAAGACCAATAGCACGTACCGACTGCGATTCACTGCGTCGGACGAGGCCGCCGGGACCGCGAAGCACGTAGCACGGTTCTCGACGAAGTAGGGAGGCCGAGGACAGGGGAAAGGGCGGCCCGGCGGAACGGGCCGTCCTGTTCTCTCTGTATGACCGCGACAAGATGCTCCAGTAACGTGCGCCGCCCGGGGTGGCGGATCGCAGGGGCCGTAGATCCAGGCGGTGGCGCGTGGCTGCTGGGGCGGCGGCCGGTGGAGCGATGGCCTCCAAGCTCTCGGGGTGGCTGGTCCGGCCTGAGTGATCGCGCTGGCCCTGGCCTGGGAGCTCGGGATGCGTCGCTCCGATGGCAAGGGGAATGCTACCGGCGAACCCTCCGGGAGGAAATCCCCTCCATCCCGGTCTGTCTGGTGGTTCTGCCCGGCTCGTGTACGCCGCTTCCTACATCGGTCGCCTCGAGGGGTTCTCTTCTCGCCTGGCCGTGGTCGGAGGGGTCGTGGTTCCGGGCCCTCGTCGCCCGACAGGCGTATATGGTGCAGTTCCACGGAGCTCTCGGGCAAGGGGGCGGGTCGCCACTGTGGACCCTGCCGATGACCGTGAGGCCGATCCCGTACGTGCTCGACGCCTCGGGGGTCGCTAACGGGAGATCCTGGCGTTCGGAAACCCTCGTGTGGTGGGCTTCGTTCCTGGCCCTGGGCTACGCGGGGACCCAGTGGGTCCGGAGGCCCGGGTCGGCCGCCCCGAAGGCTTCATCCTGGCTGGCTTCCTGGCGACCTACGGCGTCTGGGTCCTGCTGACCCGGGCGCGGGGAGAGTGTTCGTCTACCACTTCGCCCCGGCCGTGCCATTTTTGTGTCTCGCGCTCGGCTACTTGGGGCAGAAGATCGCCCGGCGGCGAGCCGGGAAAGTCGCCTTGCCTTGTTCGTGGAGGCCTCGGTGGCCCTGTTCGCGTACGACTATCCCGTGCTGTCCCCCCTTCCCATCTCTCGTGGCGACCTGGAGGCGCGGAACGGGCTCACGGACGTGCTGTCCTCCGGCAGCGCCGGTGAACTCCCCAGCGTCTCCGACTCCGGGGATCCTCGAGCGCTCGGCGCTCGCTCACCTCACTCAGGAGAGGATAAGCGGGAAGGCCGAGCCCGGAGCAGGCTGGCCGCCATTCCCGAGCCGAGCGCGGCGATCCCGGCGACGACCCCGCCCACTCCGGCAAGGCGCAAGTCAACGGCATCGGCCGCAACCGAGGCCAGCGCCAGGGCAGCAAGGCCGAGGGCGGGCGATAGTGCGAGACGCGTTATCAGGTCGCGCTCAGGGATCATCGCGCGCACCCAGGGGAAGCCCACGACGGACAGGAGAACCAGCAGCAGCGGCGCGGCGACGGGGGGAAGCCAGGGGGAGACCGGCTCGAGTCCCGAGTCGATCACGGGGTATTCGCCGTCCGCGAGGGGACGGCCGCCGTACCCTGGGAGCGTTGCCACCCCTTCCGCCGGGCGAACGGATCTGGGCAAGCCTGCCACCTGGCGGTAGACGCCGGGGTCGAAGACGCTCAGGACGACCGCGACGGGCGAGTCATCGAGCACGCGACGGATCCTTCTCCAGGAGTCGGTCGCGACCAGGTCGTGCTCCCGGCACACCGGTTAGGGTTGGCCGGGCCTCGAGGAGATCGTTCGGCCGTCCCAGGTAGGGGAAGACGTCTGCCGCGCGTTCCGCGGGCACCGCATCCCGCAAAAGATTGGCGCGGGCCGTGATCAGCAGTCCCTCCGGATCGTCCGTGACCAGGATGAGTGGGGTGCCGGGTGGCTGTGATGCGAGCAGTCGGCCCGCCGCCGTCAACTGGGTGGCCTCGCTGATCGACGCCGACTCCCACTGGGGGTACCAGCCGTACCAGCCAGCCGCGACCAAGAGGAGGACCGCGAACACATGAGCCGCCATGAGAAATGAGCCTCGGCCCAGACGCTTCCTGCCCCGGTGATGCGCGAGCGATCGCTCCAGGTCGGATCGCAAGAGCAGACAGCCCGCCGGCGAGGATCACGGGCAGCGGGGCGTCGGCGGCAGGAACGGCATCCTCCTCGGTGTCGGCGCCGGACACCGCACCTTCCGCCGCAGGAACAGCCGCTGCCGCAGGCGCATCAGCCGTCGCAGGTCTGGTCCGACTCCCCCCGGGGGCACGGACCAGACCTGCGACATTTCCTCGTCGGGGTCTGGCGATTCATCGGCGACCAGCGTCATCTCCACATCGAGCGCGCCGGCGGCGGGCTGAAACGCGATCTGGAGCTGAAGGCTGTCGAACAGCGCCCGAAGTTCTGGCTGCGGTAGGTCGCCCAGCCGTTCGGGGAACAGAGGAAGGCGCTCAAGCGCTCTCGCCATGTCGGCCGCGGTGGGCGGGGCGTCCGCGGCCCGCTTCGCCAGGACCGTTACTCGCTCGCGGCGGTCCTCGGCCCACTGTTCCAGGTCGGCGAGACCCGGGCCGCGATGCGCCGCCGGAGGGCGGGGGTGGTGTCGTCTCCTTCGAGGTTCGCCACCTGTCGCTCAATGCGACGGTCGAGGTCAGCGACCTCCGCGCGGAGCTCATGGAGGCTGTCGATCGCGGGAGCGGCGGATGGCTGCACCTGGGAGTCGGTTAGCCGCCGTCTCAAGTACGTCTGCCGTTTCGGGCCGAACAGCGCGGTCGACAGGAATCCCACGACGGCCTCGTGCAGGGCCGGCTCTCCGAGGTAGATGTTCGGTGGGTGGTCTGCCGGGATGTTCGCTGAGCGTTGATGCAATGGCTGGCAGCAGTAGTAGGCCAAGCGCCGCCGGTGGTTCCGATGGTCGCCGAGGCGCAAGCCGCCCTCGCGATCCTGGCCGCACACGCCGCCCTGGAGGCATTCGTCAACGAGACCGGAACCCGCGAGATCGCGAGCTTCAAGCTCAGGGCCCGGTTCCTCCCGAAGTGGCACGATCTATGCGAGCGGGTACTCGGCCGGAAGCTCGATTCCGGGCCCGATCTCGAGCGGCTGCATGCGATCCGAGATGCGATCGTCGGGTACCAGGGCGAGCCCGAACGGCTGGACCGCCGGGCAGCGATCCCCTCACCGACAGTTCCGGAGCGTCTGAACGCCGAGACCGCTCGGTGGGCCGTAGACACCGCCCGCCACGTGATCGCCGAGTTCCACCGCCTCACCGGCCGGCCCGTCCCCGACTGGGCCTGATGGCGGGGGCGCTCGCGAGGACGGTTGTGGCAAGTCGGCGGGTGGCGTGGGCGCTGGAGCGGGCGGCGAATCCGACGGTCCTGCGCGTGCATACGACCGTCGAGCTCACGAGCAGGACCATCGAGACGTGCCCGCCGGGGTCCGCCCCGCCGCCGCTCCGCCGGCTGCTGGCGATCCCGGCCGTGCGGTCGGTTGACCTGCACCGCTACCGGGCACTGCTGAACCTGACCCCTGACGCCGATCTGGACCTCGTCGAGGGGGCGGTGCGCCGAGCGCTCAGGGGCTCATGGGGTCCGCCGGTCGCACTCATGCCGGAGGAAGCGCCCCGCAGCTTCCCGGTGGGGCAGGGCGGTAGGCGGCGAGCCGCGGAGAGCTTGGAGATGGCCGGCTGGCAGCCCCTGCTCCGGTCCCTCTTCCTGGTGCGCGGGGTGGCCGAGGCCATCCTGGACGAGGGCGAGGTGCGGGTGCGGGTGGGGCGGCTGTTCGAGTGGGCGGAGGTCGAGGGCCCGGTGCGGGACGCGCTGGCGCCCTTCAGCCCCCTTCCGTAGCCTTCGTTTCCATCCGGCGGTTCTTGTCGATGCCGTCGCCGGAGTTCATCTGGGCAGGCGCCGACCCGCACGGACCCCATACTAGGTCGCGTCATGCCGGTGGGTCGGTACACCGTGATGGACGGCGACGGGAACCGTGTCGGGACCGAGGAGTTTCGCTGTGCCCCCGGGCCGATGGGCTGGCGGTACTTCTCCGATATCGAGACGAGCGTGCCGAAGCCCCATCGCGAGATCGTCGACCTCGCCGTCGACGCCTCCTGGCGGCCGGTCCGAACCCGGATCGACACCGGGCCCCACGAGATCCTCCTCATGGTCGAAGGCGGCCACCTCGCCGGGTTCCGGGACCGGCGCCCGATCCAGCTGCCCTGGGGCCCGGAGATCCAGCTCGACTACCTCTCGCCGGCCTTCAACGCCGTGACGGCGACGTGGCTTTCGAGCACGGGCCAGGTCGAGGTGGTGCTCCTGGAGGCATTCACGTGCCAGCCGAGGATGGAGCAGCAGCGGTACGAGCTGCTCGGGGAGGAGGATGTGGCCACGCCGGCCGGGCGGTTCGCCGCCCGCCGGTGGCGCTACACGGCGTTGGCCACCGGCTGGACCCGCGACCTGTGGGTGGCCAGCGACGTGGTCGTGGCCTACGAGGGGCTGTACGCCCTAGAGTTGTACGAGCCCGGCGCGAGCGGGCCGCCCGTCCTGGCCTGAGAGGAGGAGCCTTACCCGGATCCACCGTCGATCCGCCTGAATCCCCCAGCTGATCTCACGAAAAGGGCACCCCCTGGTGGCCGTGGCGGCGGGGACCGGCGACGTCGTGCACGCGAGGCTCCGGGGCGGCCCCGCCAACCCCACGGCGACCAGGCGGCCATCCGCGTCGCTGATGCTGACCTCCCAGAGCTGCTGGGTGCGTCCTTGCTGGATCGGTCGAGCGAGGACCCCGACCCGACCGCTGATCATCGAGCGCAGGAAGTTGGTGTTGTTGTTGACACCCACGGCGACGAGACCGTCCTTGGAAGCGGCGGCCGTCGCGCCGATCGTGGCTGCGCTCTCGATGGCGGTGGTGTAGACACCGCCGTGAACGAGCCCCCAAGGCTGGTGGTGCTCAGGGCCAAGGTCCATGACGCCTTCGACCGGTCCGCGGCGACGTGCGTGAGCCGGAGGCCGGCGGCGACCAGAAACTCGCTGGCGTTCTCCAGGTCCGGGGTGTGGCCCTCGGTGTCGGTCACGGATTGTCCTTCAGTAGCGTCCCCTTCCTGGTGTAAATGCGCGACGGGCGTAGGTTCCACGAGGCTAGCGAAGACCGGAAGGAGGACCTACACCCGTGGCACGACGAGTATCGCCCACCGAGCGCATCCGCGCACGGATCGACGAGCTGCTCGCCTTGCTGTCTCGGCTGCATCCGCTGCGAGCCTCGCGTGACGGGGCCGGAGCCTCGGCGGGAACTTCGGCTTTCCGTGCCCGCTCCCGTAGGCGTTTCGTCACTCGGCGACGAATGTCACGACGTTCCCGAGTGCCGCCTGAGCCTTGCCGAGCGAGTCCTTCGCGAGGGGGTCGGGCGATGCGGCCCTCGGTTGCCTGGCGCCACTTCCACTGCGGCGGCTCGAGGGAGATGACCGCGATGCCGGGCCGCTCGACTGAGGATGACTCGTTCGTTCTCGTCTCCGCCGGCACGCGGCGTTGGCTCAGCGAACGCGCTCACCCGATCGATGCGGGGCACGCTGGCCCTATGTCTGCACGAGCTTCCAGATGCCCGAGGGGTCGCTGAAGTACAGCGTGCCGTCCGGACCGCGTTCCATCGACAGAAGCGGGCTCGAGTGCGTGTACACCACGGCGATGCCCGTAATGGTGGTCCGGTCGGCTGAGAGCGTCACCGAGCGGATCTGCCAGTCGTTGTACGCGCCGAACAGGAACTTCCCCTCCTGGTCGGTGATCCCGCATCCCGCGCAGAACGCCATGCCCGCCGGGGCGATCGTGGGGGTGAACCACACCTGCGGCAGCACCGGGTCCGGCCCGTCCTGGTTGGTGTTCTGGGGCGGCGGGGGCGGGGTCGTGCACGTCTCGCTCGATCCCCAGCCGTAATTCGCCCCCCTGGCGATGAAGTTGAGCTCGTCGTTGCATTGGGGGCCGTTCTCCGTTTCCCACATGAAGCCGGTCAGCGGATCGAACCCGAACCCGAACGAGTTCCGGATGCCATAGACCCAGATCCGGCTGTGCGGGAACGGGTTGTCCGGAGGGATCCCGCCGGTGGCCGTCATCCGGAGGATCTTGCCCGCGCCGTTGGTGAGATCCTGGGAGTTGCTCCGAGTCCCCCCCTCCCCGACGATCGCGTACAGAGCCCCGTCCGGGCCGAAGGCGATGCGCCCGCCGTCGTGGACGGTGCCCGCCACCGTGTCGCTCGACCAGATCACCCGGAGGCGCCTCCCCACGCCGCCGGCGTCCTTCATCGCGATCATCTGGTTCCGGAGGTTGCCGCCCAGGTTCCGTGTGGCGTACGCGTACACCAGCCGATGGTGCGGGTAGTTCGGGTGCAGTGCCAGCCCGAGGAGCCCCTGCTCCCCGTTCGAGGAGATGGCGGGGATGGTCGCGAACAGGCTGTCCGAGCCCGTGTCTGGATCGTAGATGCGGATCTCCCCGGTGAACCGCTCCCCGTAGAAGATCCTGCCGTCCGGGGCGACGGTGAAGGCGGCGGGAAAAGCAAGGCCTGTCGCCACCGGGACCGCTCCGACCCCTGCCGGATCGCTGGGCCCGGCCTGAGCGCTCGCTCCCGCCGTCACCACCAACACGGCCAGGGCCGCTCCGATTGCCATGACTCGTCGCACCGTTCCTCCCTGCGGTCGTGGGCCCTCATTCTCCCCGATGGCTCGTTTCGCGCATCGTGGTTTCGGGGAGACCGGTGGAATTGAGGATGGTGGGGTGGTGTCGCTGTTGGCGCACCGGGGGCCATACGGGGGCGAAGCCTGCGTGCGGCTCCGGGGGCAGGGTGCGGACATCGGGGTCAAGGACGCAGTTCAGGCCGGGTTGCTTCCGGTTCGATCTGCCCTGGCCACGCGGAACATCCTGCACTTCCAGCGCGTCCAGGGGCTGCGCCTGCACGCGATCAACCCGCCTGACCCTCGACTCCCTCCGGACGCACCCCCATCGAGACTCTCGATTCCCTGGTCGTGGCGGCCGGCGGCCTGATCCAGTTGTCCAGCCGGACCGTTCGAGAAGCGGACCGATCCTCAGGGGTGCTCCTACATCCAGATCGTGTCCCGGCGGGCCGGAGCAGTGTCCGGCAGTCGGTCCCACTCGCCTTTCGTGTAGACCAGGACGTCGCACCGCACTGGCAGGGTCGTGGCGTCATACGCGGCCGCTCGCCGAGGGAAGGGCTCGAGGGAAGGGCTCGAGTGTCTGGAACTGCGAGGACGAGGTCGAGGTGTGCAACCCAGCGGTGTGCTCGACGGGCTCGAGGAGTGGCCGGAGATCATGGTCTTCGACCTCGGCCAGCAGATGGTCGAGGAGGCCGAGCGCCCGAGCGGGCCCCGAGCCACACCGAGCGACGGCCAGCCCCGCCCGTCCACCGACCGCGTCCCCCGCGACGGGGTCACTGTCACCACGCCGTTCTACCGGTGGCACGCCACCGGGCGGGGGATGGTCCGCTCGATGCAGGTGGCGAGGCCCGGCCTGCCCGGCACGTACGGCCCAGACCTCATCGACCGGTGGAAGGGCCGCGCATTCCAGCAGAGCCCCGACTCCGGCGTGTCGCTGGTCGGGTTCGAGGACGAGCAGGTGAACTGGGAGGCGAACTCCGCGCTCCTGGGCGAACGGGCCGGTCCGGTGCGGGCCATCCGCGAGGTGTGGGGGGCCGACTCCGGCACGAACGTGACCACGACCGAGACGCTCTCCGCGGACGCCATCACGTACCGCTACCACCTCCGGGTCCACCCCATCCCCCCGGACGGGCTGTACACCTCGTCGGACTACAACCGCGGCGCGGCCGCGAGCTCCTACAACGCCGTGCACCCGAGGGCATCGCGATCGACGGGGTGAAGACGACCAGGGGAACATCGACGGTATCGGCTCGTTCCCGGCCTGCTTCGACGTGCCGGACCCGACGTTCGGCGTCCCGGTCTCCGTCTACAACTGGGAACAGGTGAGCGGGCGGTCGGACGCGGGGTCGATGGTCTACGTCCTCGAGCTGAAGGGGCCCACGTCCGCGGAGAACCCCGCGGTGGAGCCGCTACCGCGACGACGGGTGCCTGGACGACGGCACCGGCGACGACCCGGTCCCGCGGCCGTGGCCCGGCGAGGCCTCCACGGACTCCCTGGTCCAGCAGGGGTACTCGGCGGAGAACGGCGGCACCCCGTACGCCCAGCTCACGTGCGACCAGAAGCATGGCGCGTGGGAGCAGCACGGCGTCCACTTCTTCTTCACGAACGACACCGACAACGCGTTCGGCCCCAAACCGTCCACCGAGGTGGACGCCAGGAGTGGGCCTTCGCCGTCCCGACCGCGCAGCCCCATGCAGTGGGCGATCCCGTACAGCCAGGCCATCCGGGCCCCGCTGGCGGCGGTGGCGGCCGACCAGGCGAACACGCCGGCGGTGATCACCCGCGTGGCCTTCACCGGCGACACGGCCGGAAGGATCGGAGAAGCGGTGACGCTCGGCGCGAAGCTCACCGACGACGGCGGTCCAGGTCCGCTACAGCCGAACGAAGGGCGCGAGCGGCACCGCGACGTCGCCGTGACCGACGGAGCGTCGATCGAGCTCTCCCTGTGCGGGTGGAGGATCACAGCGATGTTCGCGAAGCGGAGGGAACTCAACCGGTCAGACATGGAACGGCCGTGGTACTGCGGGTGACACCCCGAAGGGGGAAGGCTACGGGTGTGATGGACCCCGACGACCTCCGCAGCCTGTCGCGCGTGCTGGTGTACGGCACCGCGTCCACTCGCCGTGCCCTGGCCCTCCGCCTGGCCGCGACCCCCGGCCCGGAGATGCCGAGCGTCCTGCTGTCCACGCTCCGCTCGGACGAGCCCGAGCTCCTCCGGGACCGGTGCCTGGAGGTCCTGGTCATCATGGCCGCGGCCGGGCACGAGTCGGCATCCGGCATCCTCGACGAGCTGAACGTCCCCGTCTGACCCGGGCATCGCGGGCCGGAAACGGGTAGAACTGCCCCGGATGCCCACCATTCGCGAGGCCGTCGAGTCCCTCGAGGAACGGCTGTTCGTCGGTCGTGAGCGCGACCTCGAGACGTTCGCCCGCTGGCTCGAGCAGCCTGCAGGCCCTGCCCCGGAGATCCTGAACGTCCACGGGCCCGGCGGGGTGGGCAAGAGCGCGCTGCTGGCCGCGTTCCGCCGGATGGCCACGCGGGCCGGCCGGCGGGTGGTCCTGCTCGACGGGCGGGCCCTGGAGGTCGCACCAGAAGCGTTCCTCCGCGCCGTGGCGGCCGGTCCCGGCTCGCGGGGGGCCGTCGCCACCGCCGCCTCGGCCATGGCCAGGGTGAACCGGAGCAAGCCCCTGGTCCTGGTCGACACGTTCGAGGAGCTGGAGGAGCTCAGCCGGTGGCTCCAGGAGGAGTTCCTACCGAACCTCGACACCGAGGTCCGGGTGGTGATCGCCGGCCGGTTCGCCCTGGGCCCGGGGTGGAGCGAGTGGCAGAAGATCATCCGGTCCATGCCCCTGCGGGGACTGCGGCCGGCCGAGGTCCGGCAGTACCTGGCCCGGCGGGGGATCGAGGACATCGTCCTGGTCCAGCAGATCCAGGCCGCCACCGGTGGGCTCCCCCTCGCGGTGTCGCTCGCGGCCGACATGGTCCAGCAGCTCGGCGTGCGCCGGTTCGAGGCGGCGCCGGAGTGGCGCCTTGCCGTGCGCTCGCTGGTGGAGCGGCTCCTGGCCGACGTCCGCGACCCCGACCTCCGCGAGGTCCTGGAGGCCTGCAGTGTGGTCCGCCAGTTCGACGAGCCCACCCTGGCCGCCACGCTCCACCGCCGGGACATCTCCATGGCGTTCGACAAGCTGTGCCGGCTATCGGTGGTCCGGCCCTCCGAGCACGGGCTGATGCTCCACGACGACCTTCGACGGATGCTGGCCGGGGACCTCCGGTGGCGGAAGCCCGACCGGTTCCGGGAGCTCCGCCTGGCCGCCCTCGAGCACTACCGGGCCCGGGCCCGGACCGCCCCGCCCGCCGAGCGGCACTGGCTGGTGGCGGAGCGGCTGTACCTGTGGGGCAACGAGGTGGTGCAGTCGATCCTGTTCCGGGAGGACGAACCGGGGCTGGTCTACGTCGAGCCCGGTCGCCCCGAGGACGGCCCGGACCTTCTGCGGATCTGGTCGGAGTGGCTGGAGCGGATCCTCCCGACCCAGCAGGCCATGGACTACTCGGAGTTCACCCCCGAACAGGATCGGGACTGGCTGGCCCGGCTGGTCGAGCACCCCGCCCTGCGCCTCCGGGTGGCCCGGGACCACGAGGGCCGGGCCATCGGGTTCGACACCGCGCTCCCCATCCACACGGGCTCGGTGCCCCTGCTCCAGGCCCACCCGCTGTTCGCCAAGCTGTTGCGGGCGTACTTCGGCCCTGCCCGGCTGGCCGGCCTCCCCGATCGGGCCGAGGACACGCCGTACCACTACCTCCTGCAGGCCGCGTACACCGACGTCCATCCCGAGGCCACCGAGGCCGCCCTGCTCCGGGACCTGGTGGGGCTGCTCACGGGGGGCGGCGTGTTCCTGACCACGACGTCGGCGCCCTCGCGCAAGCGGCTCATCGAGGCCATCGGGTTCCGGTGGGTGGAGGGGGCCCGGGAGTGGGTGTGGGACCGGGAGCACCCCGCCGACGGCTACGTGCTCGACCTGTCCCAGGTAGGCGTGGAGGCCTGGATCGAGGCCGTGGTCAGCGGCCGCCCCCCGCAGCGGGCCCTGGACCCCGGCCGGGTGGAGGAGGAGCTCCGGCAGATCTTGGCCAACTGGGACAGCGACGACGTCGTGGGGAAGTCGCGCCTGCGCGAGCTGTGCCCGGCCACCGACCCTGACGCCGATGACGTCCGGGCCCTCGTCCGGGAGGGCCTAGACCGGGCTCGAGCCGACGCCGACGAGGACCGCGAGATCGCCCTGCGGGCCGTGCAGCTGGGGTACCTCGACAGGGGCCTCAGCCACGAGCGCGCGGCAGAGCGCCTCCGGGTGTCCCGATCGACGTTCTACCGGCTCCTCCGGCGCGGGACCCAGTCCCTGGCCCGAGCCCTGGCCGGTCTCTGACCGCGGGCGACGGGGTTTCATCGAGATTGAGACGGTCGTGGTACTGCGCGTGACACACCCTGTCCTGCAGACTCCTCCTTGCCGGCGCTCGGCGCCGCAAGAGCCTCGGAAGCAGCACCACCTGGGGAGAGATACGAAGGCGTAAGACGGGGGAGCGCCCACAAGAACGGCACGAGCCAGCCTCGTGCCGTTCTGCTTTTCCGGGCCCGTTCGAGGCGCGAGCCCGCTTCCGAGACCACCTGAAGACCGGTTGCTAGACTCGCCGCGGGCGGTCAGCCCAGTAACGAGCCTTCCGACGCGAACCTGGAGCCGGGTGTGAGCACGACATCGCCCTGGGAGGCCGCGCTCTCGCAGCTCGACGAGGCGGCCGCCATCCTGCATCTGGACCCCGGCGTGCACGACATCCTGCGCAATCCCAAGCGCGCGCTCACCGTGGCGGTGCCGATCCGCCGGGACGACGGGGTCGTGCACGTCTACACGGGGTTCCGCGTCCACCACAACACCTCGCGGGGCCCCTCCAAGGGCGGCATCCGCTACCACCCGTCCGTGAACATGGACGAGGTCAAGGCCCTGGCCATGTGGATGACGTGGAAGTGCGCGATCGTCGGGATCCCGTACGGGGGGGCCAAGGGCGGCGTGGTGGTCGATCCGAAGGATCTGTCGAAGCGCGAGCTGGAGGCCCTGACCAGGCGATACGCCGCCGAGATCCTACCGCTGATCGGCCCGGACCGGGACATCCCGGCGCCGGACATGGGCACCGACGAGCAGATCATGGCCTGGATCATGGACACGTACTCCATGAACGTCGGCCACTCGGCGCTCGGTGTGGTCACGGGCAAGCCGCTCTCGGTGGGGGGGTCCATGGGCCGCGGCGACGCCACCAGCCGGGGCGTCATGTACGTCACCGAGGCCACCCTGAAGCACCAGGGCCGCAAGGTCGACGAGACCAGGGTGGCCATCCAGGGCTACGGGAAGGTCGGCGCGCCGGCCGTGCGGCTCCTCAGCGAGCTGGGATGCATCGTGGTCGCGGTGTCCGACGTGAACGGCGGCATCCACAACCCGGAGGGCCTGTCCCCGACCGGCCTGGCCGCCCACCACGCCGAGACCGGCACAGTGATGGGGTACTCCGGCGCCGAGGACGTCTCGAACGCGGAGCTGCTCACGATCGACTGCGACGTGCTGGTCCCGGCGGCGCTGGAGAGCCAGATCACCGAGGACAACGCCGACGCCATCCGGGCCGAGATCATCGTGGAGGCCGCCAACGGCCCCACCACTCCCGGGGCGGACGAGATCCTCCACGACCGGGGCATCCTGGTGGTCCCCGACATCCTGGCGAACTCCGGCGGCGTGACCGTCTCGTACTTCGAGTGGGTCCAGGACCTCCAGGCTTACTTCTGGGACGAGGACGAGGTGAACATGAAGCTCCGCTCGATCATGGAGCGCGCCTACGTCGACGTCCTCCGCACCGCCGAGGACCGCAAGGTCACCACCCGAACCGCCGCCACCATCCTCGGCGTCACCCGAGTCGCCGAAGCCCACACCACCCGCGGCCTGTTCCCCTGAGGGGCCGCCGCGAGCGTTCGCCGACCCCTCCCGCGCCGGTGTTCCTTGAACTGTCGGAGGTGAGTGATAGGTTCGGCCCAATGAGCACCTCCCCCCAGAACATCCCCGGGGGCGCCGGGGAGCTCGACGAGCGCTCCATCGACGTCCTCGACTTCGAGCGCGGCTGGTGGCGGGCCACCGTGCCCAAGGAGCGGGCCATCCGGGAACGGTTCGGACTGTCGGCGGCGCGATATCATCAGCTGCTGAACGGCCTCATCGACCGCCCGGAAGCCCTGGCCCACGATCCCATGCTCGTGCGAAGGCTCCGGCGGCTCCGGGAGGCCCGCAGGAGGAAGCGCTACGCCCGGCGGCTCGGGTTCGAGATCTGAGCGGGCCCACACCACCGAGGCCGGGCGGGGAGGAGCGAGCGTGACACGGACGAGGACGACCGCCTGATGGGTTCGGCTCCCGCTCGACTCGCCATCATCGTCGCGGCCGTCGTGGTCGGCGCCGTGGTCATCGGCAAGGGTTTCGAGTCCCCCGCGGCCCGAGGGTCCCAGACCCCGACCACCCCCCGGACGAGCACCTCCCCGGGCGCCACGCCATCCCCCACCCCCACGGCAACGCACACCGGGGGGAACAACGGCGGGCCCAAGGCGAAGCAGCAGGGCGTGGTGCTTGCCGTGTTCAACGCCACCGACACGAACGGGCTGGCGGACAGCGCGGGGAAGAACCTCACCAAGGTCGGGTACGTGATCAAGCTCGAGGCCAACTACCCGAACTCCTCAACCACCACGATCGTGTACTACCAGGACCGGCAGGGGAAGCTGGACGCCGGCCTGCTGAAGGACGAGTTGACCAACGCCACGCAGATCAAGTCGATCACGGCCGCGCAGATCGACCTGCTGAACAAGAGCCTGGACAAACCCGTCCCTGACAGCGTGGAGCTCCTCGTCGTGCTGGGGGGCGACTACGCGTCCACGCACCCCGTTCCCAACGGGTAGATCACCCGGGAGGTCGCCCGCCGCCCGCCTCCCGCGTTCGGCAGTACGCTTGCGAGTCCATGCGGATCCTGATGGTTGCGCCCGTGTGGGTCGCGGTGCCGCCGGAAGGGTACGGCGGCATCGAGCTCGTGGTCAGCCTGCTCACCGAGGAGCTCGTGGCCCGGGGGCACGACGTCACGCTGTACGCCTCCGGCGGCTCGCATACGAAGGCCACGCTGCGGACGGTCTACGACGAACCCCCCACCGACCGGCTTTGGGAGACCGAGCCGGACGCGTCGCACGTGGGCTCGGCCTACCGGTTCGTGGCCCGCCAGTACGCCGACGGCAACGCGTTCGACCTGGTCCACGACCACACCGACTACCTGGGACCTGCCTTCGCCGCGTGTCTCCCCACGCCGGTGCTCCACACGGTCCACTTCCCGCTGGACGAGCCCCGGCGGTCGTTCCTGGGGCGGTTCGCGGAGGACGTCTATCTCGCCGCGGTCAGCGACTATCAGCGGTCGGCGGCCCGGGAGCTGCCGTGGGCCGGACGCGTCCACAACGCCATCGACGTGGAGTCGTTCCCGTTCCGCGCGGAGAAGGACCGGTACCTGCTGTGCATCGGGCGGGTGTGCGAGCGGAAGGGACAGGACCTCGCCGTCGAGGTGGCTCGCCGGGCCGGGATCCAGCTGGTCCTGGCCGGCCGGGTCCACCCCAAGGAGGCCGCATTCTTCCAGCAGCGGGTCCTCCCGCACGTCGACGGTGAGCGGGTGGTGTTCGAGGGCGAGATCTCGAACGAACGCAAGGGCGAGCTGATGGCGGGGGCCTCCGCGCTGCTCCTGCCGATCCGGGAGCCGGAGCCGTTCGGGCTGGTCATGGTGGAGGCCATGGCCTCGGGGACGCCGGTGATCGCGCGGTCCCTGGGCGCCGTCCCGGAGATCGTCCGCGACGGCGAGACCGGGTTCCTGTCCTCCTCGCCGAAGGGCATGGCCGCGGCGGTGGAGCGCTTGGGGGAGCTCGACCCCGGGCACCTCCGCCAAGAGGCCGCAGCCCGGTTCGATCCTGCGGCCATGGCCCACCAGTACGAGGCCCTGTACCAGTCGGTGCTCGGCGCGCTGTAGTGGCCCTTCCCCCGGAGCTCGTCCCGCTCGCCGAGAGCCCGGATCGTTCCGCCGTGCTCCTGGACTTCGACGGATCGCTGGCGGAGATCGTAGCCCGACCCGAGCTCGCCCGGGCCGCTCCGGGGGCGCGCCGGGCGGTAGCGGCGGTGGCCGCGCGTTTCGGGCTGGTGGCGGTGATCTCGGGACGTCCCACGGCCGACGTCGAGGACCTGCTCGCCGTGGGCGGCGTGCGGTACGCGGGTCTGTACGGGCTGGAGGACGAGGCCGGGTCACGCCTCCCCAACGACCTCCGGGCCCGCGTCGAGAGCATCACGGCGGGGGTTCCCGGCGCGTGGGCGGAGGACAAGGGGCGCTCGCTGGCCGTGCACTACCGGCAGTCGCAGGACCCGGCCGCCGCCCGGGGCCGGCTCGTCGAAGCGCTGGCCCCCCTGGCCGCTGCGTCGGGGCTGGAGGTCATCGAGGGCAAGATGGTGGTCGAGCTGGTGCCGGCCGGCGCGCCCAGGAAGGGCGGGGCGGTCCGCCGGCTCCTCCGGGAGTTCCGACCCCGGGCGACCATGTACGCCGGCGACGACGAGGCCGACCTGGAAGCGTTCGCCGAGCTCGAACGGGCCGCGGACGGCGGCGTCCACGTGGTCAGGGTGGCCGTGGCCGGCCCGGAGACGCCTCCGTCGCTGGTGGATGCGGCGGACGTCACCGTCCGTGGCCCGTCGGGCCTGGTGGAGCTCCTCCGGTCGCTCGCGTCGGCTGCCGGAGAGAGCCCTCCGCGTTCGCGTTCGCGTTAGCGAGCGGCGTTCGCCTGCTCCAGGTCGGCCAGTTGCCGGTTCACCCACGCCGCCGGGGGGTTCGACGCCACCGCCCGCTTCAGGCCGGCGTGCCGGGCCCGCCGTTCGTCCGCCGGCATCTGGAGGGCCTCCAGCAGCGCCTGGGCCGTCTCGCCGACGTCGAACGGGTTCACGCTCAGGGCGTCCCGGCCGAGCACCGCGTCGGCGCCGGCGTTCGTCGAGAGGATCAGCACCCCGCCCTTTCGGTTCAGCACCGGCCCCTCCATCGCCACCAGGTTCATCCCGTCGAACACCGGATTCACCATGAGCACGTCGTACATGCCGAGCGCCGCCAGGGCCCGTTCGTACTCGTCGCGGACGCTGACGTCGATGGGGTGCCATCCGGGCGTTCCCAGATCGTCGTTGATCCGCTCGGCCACACGGAGGCACTCGCGCGTGTAGGCCCGGTATTCGGGGATGGCCCGGCGCGACGGGTTCAGCAGCGCGAGGAACTTCACCCGCCCCCGCCACTCGGGGTGCTCGACGAGCAGGGTCTCGTAGGCCAGGAATCCGCGCAGGATGTTCTTCGACAGGTCGGTGCGGTCCACCCGCAGGATCATTCGGGCATCGCCCCTCCACCGGGCGATCTCCCGGCGGTACCGCCGGACCTCGGGGCTGGCGGCGGTCCGCCGGAGGCCCGGGGCGTCGATGGCGATGGGGTGCACGCGGACCAGGACCCGCCGCCCGCCGAGGTCCACCCGGCGCGCCCGGAGGTCCACGGCTGCCCCCTCGAGGTGCCGGCAGCACAGCAGGAAGTTCTCGGCCCAGTCGACGCTCTGGAACCCCAGGACGTCGGCGCCGAGCATCCCGCGGAGCACGCCGTCCGACATCTCGCGGGGGAGGATGCGGAGGTAGTCGGGCCCGGCGAACGGCGTGTGCGAGAAGTGCGAGATGAGCGCGTCCGGGCGGAGCTCGCGGAGCATCGCCGGGACCAGCGAAAGGTGGTAGTCCTGCACCATGTGAGCTGGGGCCTGGCCCGAACGCTCGCCGTGTCGGTCCTCCCCGGCCAGGGCCTCGGCGAAGGACCGGTTCACCCGAACGTAGTCCCGCCAGGCCTCCTCCACCGGAGGGCCGAACCGGGGCGTCCGGGGGGAGTCGAACAGGTAGTGGTGGGTGAACCACAGGATTCGGTTCGACACCACGTTGTAGGCGCGGTCGTAGGCCCCCGGCGGGAAGCTCAGGTAGCGCACGTGGTACTTCGCGTCGTCCTCGGCGATCTCGATCCGGCCGCCGGGGGCCCGGTCGGTGGCCAGGCGGTCGGCCTCGGTCATGGCCGATGCCACCCATAGCCCTCCGGTCCCGGACAGCGCCCCGGTGAGCCCGGTGACCAGCCCGCCGCCCCCCCTGGAGGCCTCGAGCTCGCCGTCCTCCCCGGCGTCGAACTGCACCGGACCGCGGTTCGACGCCACGACCACGGGCCTGGAGGAGGCGGACGGTGCGGGCCGCGCCTGGGGAGGAGGCATGTCCGGAGTCTACCCACCGGTCTCCGCGACCCATTCCTGGAGCGTCGCGATCGGGGTCTGGCCGCCGCCCGATCGGGTATACCGGGCGGGGACGTGGGCCCGAAGCCCATGTACGGTGGACTAAGATCGCCCGGAGGAGCGAGCGTGCAGCGCCCCCGAGAACCCATCCTGTCCAGCCCGTTCGTGGCGCGCGCCGCACGGGTCTTCGTCCTGGCGTGGGCCGCCGTGGGGATGGTGATCCTCACCTACCTCATCCTCCGCTACGTCCTGTACCCGGTGCGGATCATCTTCCCGCCGATCCTGCTCGCCCTGATCATCGTGGAGCTGCTGAACCCGGTGGTGTCGTGGCTGGAGCGCCGGGGTCTCCGCCGGGGGCTGGCCACGCTGTTCACGTACCTGGTGTTCCTGGTGGCGCTGGGGGCGCTGCTGTCGTGGCTGATCCCGGTGATCTCGCACCAGGTCGTGCAGTTCGGCAAGAGCATCCCGGGCCTGCTGCAGCGGGCCGAGCAGGGCCTGGTGAACTTCGCCCGGAAGCTGGGCCTCCACGTCAAGGACGCGAACCTGCTGGGGGCGTTCGGCAAGAGCGGCTCGATCGGGGAGTACGTGGGGCGGGTCGGGTCGCTGAGCTCGGCCGCGATCGGCCTGGTGCTGATCCTGGTCCTGGGACCGATCCTGGCGTTCTACATCCTGGTGGACCTGCCCAAGATGCGCCGCGGGCTGGAGGCGGCCATCCCGGCCCGCCGGCGGGGCGAGGTCCAGATCGTTGCCCGTCGCGTCTCCGCGGCGGTGGGCGGGTACTTCAGGGGGCAGCTCCTGGTGGCCGGGTTCATGGGGGCGGCGTCCATGCTCGGGCTGTGGATCATCGGCCTTCCGTACTGGGCCCCGGTGGGCCTGCTGGTCGGCCTGTTCAGCCTGATCCCCCTGATCGGGGCGTTCCTCGGGGCCATCCCGGCGCTGTTCATCGCCTTCACCACTCCCGAAGAGGGCCCCGGGATCCTGGTCCATCCCCGCTCGGGGTGGCCCCTCGCGGTGGCCGCGGCGATCGTGCTGCTGATCGTGCAGCAGGTGGACGCCCAGCTCATCAGCCCGCGGATGGTGTCTCGGGTCACCAGGCTGCATCCGCTCACGGTCATGATCTCGTTGCTCATCGCGGGCACGGTGGCGGGCCTGTGGGGGATGCTCCTGGCCATCCCGGCTGTGGCCGCCGTGAAGATCGTGGTCGTGCACTACTGGGACACGCGCATGGTGTGGCCTCCTCGTGGGTCCGACCAGGACGCGGCGGTCCACCGGCGGGAGATCCGAACCGGCACGGTCCCCTCCGACGACCTGGAGCCGGGTGAGGTCGGCGACGGCCCCGGGCCGGCCACCGTGGCCGCGCTCCCCGAGGACGATGCGGCCTTCTCGGGGCATGATGTCGGGGAGCCATCGCCGGACCGGCCCCCGGGACGCATCGCCCGCGCGTTCCGCCCGGGCCGCGCGCCCACGGGCCGGGGACCTCGCCCGCGCTGAGCTCAGGACCCGAGCAGCGCCGACACGGCTTCGGCCACGCCGTCGCCCGCCGCGGAGGGCGTGGCGAACGCGTTGTCCAGGCCGTCGGCGGCCGTTCCCACGCTCTCCACGCCGTTCGCCACCAGAAACAGCGCCCCCACCTCTCCGGCCAGCTCGAGGTCCGACAGGGAGTCGCCCACGGCCGCGGTCTCCTCCCGCCGCAGGACGTGGAGGTCCCGGTGCAGGTGGACCGCCGAGCCCTTGCCCACGCCCCGCGGGACCAAGTGGTACGCGTGCACCTCGGGCACGTCGAGGGATTCGAATCGCCGCCGGATGACTCCGTTGTCGAGGACTTCCAGCCAGCCGTAGCCGGCTGCGATGAGCGTGGCCGCGGCCTCGTCGGTGTCGAGGTACCCCCGGAAGAGCATGGTGGCCTCGCGGTCCTCGAACGCCCACGGCGCGTGCGGCTCCAGCCGGCCGGGGTACCGCTCGAGCAGGAAGGCCCCGGCGCCGGACCGAGCCATCGCATCGAAGGCCGAGCCCGAGCCCTCGTAGGCGCCGAGGTTCGGTACCACCCGGTCCGGGTTCCCCCGGTCCACCAGGAACGCGCCGAGCTCGGCGATGTACGACGAGGCCGACATGATCCTCGCGGCCTCCCGCATCTGGGTCCGGGTCCGGCCGGAGACCAGCACCAGCTTCACGCCGGCCTCCTGCAGCGAGGCCAGCGCGGCGGCGCCCCGTGAGGTCACGCCCTCCGGCACGGCGGCGAACAGCGATCCCCCCGGCCCGAGCAGCGTCCCGTCGAGGTCGGCGTACAGGACGCGGATGGCCCCGGCGGGCCGGAACTCCCCGAGCGGCCTCACGCGGGCCGGGGTCGGTACTCTTGGAGGGACGCGGCGGGGGGGCGCTCGCCGACCCGGATGGTGGTGGACACAGGCCGGTACCCCCCGGACAGGGGCTCGAACTGGTGGAGGACCCTGCCGAGCTCGCCCCTGAGCTCGATGCGGCCCTCCGAGCGGAGCCGGGCCACCGCGGCCTGGAGGACCCCGAACGCCATCCGCCCCACCTCGGGCAGGGCGTGGTTCCGGTGGATCCGCTGGACCAGGTCGACCTGGGCCATGGCGTCCAGCCCCGCGTGCCCGGCCACGTCGATGACCAGCCCGAGATCCACGCCGTACCCCGTGAGGAACGGCACCGCCTCCAGGAGGGCCCGGTCCGCCGCGCACTCGCCGGACAGCGGCTGGATCAGCGGGGCCAGCTCCGGGAAGAACAGGTTCACCAGTGGCCGGGCGGTGAGCTCGGTGACCCGCCCGCCGCCGGTGGGGGCCAGGCGGGCGCCCTCCTGGATGGGGCGTTCGTAGAAGGCCTTGGTGAACCGGACGCCGTCCTCAACCAGCAGCGGCCCCAGCAGCCCCCGCACGAAGTGCGCGTCGAAGGCCCGGATGTCGGCGTCGATGAAGCAGATCAGGTCGCCCTTCAGGACGAACAGGGACTTCCACATCGCGTCGCCCTTGCCCCCCAGCGGGTCGAGCGCCGGGAGGATGTCGGCGTCCTGGTGGACCACCGCGCCGGCCTCGGCGGCCACGAGTTGGGTCCCATCGGTGGAGGCCGAGTCGATCACTGCGACCTCGTCCACCAGGGGCACCCGTTCGACCAGCTCCTCGCGGATGGAGCGCACGATGGCGCCGACCGTGTCGGCCTCGTTGCGGGTCGGCAGGCACACGCTCACGGTCAGCCTCCGCTCGTCCTTCGCCGCCACCAGGGCTTCGGTATCGGCGTAGCGGGAGTGGTGGAAGGTCCGGCGAGAGAACCACTCCCACGGGTCCGCGGAGGTGGGCATGCCGCGGATGATACCCGGGCCGAAGAGCGCGAATCGGCCCGGTTGTGTCCCCCGCGACGGACTCCGAGTTCGCGATTGTGCGACACTATCCTGGGTCGGGAGTCGACTCCCGGGTGACGGCATGTTCAGGATCTCCCAGAAGACCGAGTACGCGCTCCGAGCGATGATCGAGCTCAGCATGCGCATGGGCTCGGGGCTGGTCGCGGCCCGGGAGATCGCCGAGGCCCAGCGCATCCCGCTCCGTTTCCTCGAGCAGCAACTCGGCGCGCTGCACAAGGCCGGGCTCGTGGAGAGCTTCAGGGGGGCCGGCGGCGGGTGCCGCCTGGCTCGCGATCCGGCGGAGATCCGCGTGGCCGACGTCATCGACGCCATCGAAGGCCCGATGTACCCGATGTTCTGCCTGAACCCCGAGGACCACACCTGCACGCAGGACGCCGCGTGCGGCCTGCAGGAGCTGTGGGGCGACGTCCGGGTCGCGGTGCGATCGGTGTTCGAGCGGACCACGATGGCGGATCTCACCATCCGGCACCGCCGCCTGGCCCGGACCCCGATGTTCTCGCCCGCCGAGCTGACCCGAGCGCGGGGCTCGCTCTCGCCGAACTGACCCGGCGCGGCGCGGCGCGGCGCGGCCAGTCGTTCGCCGAACTGACCCGCTCGGTCCGTTGTCCCGGCACGGACTCCGGTGGCGTCGTCACGGAAACCGCACGTCGCGTCCATGGCCACGGCACACGGCCCCGGTACGGTCGTGCCGTGGACGAAGCTCCCGGAATCCCTGGCCGTCCCGACATCGCGCGTGTCTCCGCCTCCGCCCAACTCCCGCCGCTTCCACTGGCGCTCGTCGCTCCCGCCGACGGCCGGGTCCTGATCGGTGTGGTGGTGGCCGGGGTGGCCATGGACCTCGCCGTGCGGGCCGGCGGTGACGGAGCCGCGGGGACCCTGCTGGTCGCGATCGTGGCCGGGGCCATGCTGGCCGGTGGGCGGATCCGCAATCCCCAGGCCGTGGCGCTGGTGGCGGCGGCGCCGCTGTTCGGCGTGTGGCTGATGCTCCGGTCGAGCCCGTGGCTCCTGCCGGCCGATGTCCTCGCGGCCGCGGCGCTCCTGGCTGTGGGAGCTTCGCTGGCGCACGAGGGGAGCGCCCTGGACCTGTCGCCGTCCGTCCTGGCGGCGCGGGCGTTCCACGCGGTGGTCCACGGCGTCGCCGCGCCGGCCTTCGTGGCCGATCCGATCCGGGCCGCGTGGCGGTCCGACCGGCCCGGTTCGCGCCGTCGCTCCGTCCTGCGCGGCCTGCTCCTCGCCGTGCCGCTGCTCGTGGTCCTGGGCCTGCTGCTGGGATCGGCCGATCCCGTGTTCGCGTCGTGGTTCCGGCTGCCCACCGATCCCCGGACCGCATTGCTCCACGCCGTGGCGGTGCTCGCCGGCGCATGGGGGATGGCGGCGCTGCTCCGGGTGGCCTCGGCCCAGGCCGCGGAGGCCCCCCGCGTGCCGCTCCCGAGGGTGGGGCCGGTGGAGGCCCTGGTGGTCCTGGCCGGGCTGGTGGCGCTGTTCGCCGCGTTCGCGGCGGCCCAGATCGTGGCCGCCGCCGGCGGGGCCCGGCACGTGCTCGAGGCTTCCGGGCTGACCTACGCCGAGTACGCGCGCACGGGCTTCTTCCAGCTGGTGGCGGTGGCGGCGCTCACGCTGGGCGTGCTGCTGGCGCTCGGGGCGGTGACCGATCTGGGGTCCCGCCGGGCCCGGGCGGCGTTCCTCGTGATGTCGCTGGCGGCGGTGGCGCTGACCCTGGCCATCGTGGGGGTCGCGGTGCGGCGCATGGACCTGTACGAGCGAGAGTTCGGGCTGACCATGCTCCGACTGTACGTGCGCGTGGCCACGCTTTGGATCGGGTTCGCGTTCGTGCTGCTGGCCGCGCGGCTGATGGGCGTGGGTGCCGGGAGGCGCTGGCTCACGCCCGCGGCGGTCGCGGCGGCCCTGGTGGCGCTCCTCGCGCTCGACGTGGTGAACCCGGAGGCGGTGGTGGTCCGGCACAACGTGGCGCACGCCCAGCGAACGGGTCGGTTCGACGCGGCCTACCTGGCCGGGCTGTCGGACGACGCCGCGCCGACGCTCGTGGCCCTCCGGTCCCGGCTGGCTCCCGCCGACCGTGTGGCCCTCCAACGCGCGGTGTGCCCGGGAACGAATGGGGAGCGCTTCCACGGCTGGGCCGCCTGGAACCTGGCCCGGGACCGGGCCGGCCAGGCGTTCGCGTCGATGTGCGGCTCCGGGAGTCCCGGCGGGCTCGTTCCGGCGAGGGCGGTGCACCGTCCCCGGGGGGCCTCAGCGCTCCGCCAGCACCGCCCGCGCGGGTGAGCCGTCGCCGCCGGCGACCGCGAGCGGGAGGCAGATCAGGTCGTGCAGCCCCGGTCTGGCGGCTCGCATGTCCAGCCCTTCCACGATCACCACGCCGGCCCCCAGGAGCGTCCGGTGCACGGGGAAGGTCCGGTCCGGGACCGGGAGCGTGAGGTCGACGAGCCGTAGCACGGAGCCGCTACGCGTGGGGTTGGGCGGGCGCGGTCAGGCCGAGCGCTCGGAGGATCCGCACGAACACCTCGTCCTCGTCGCCGTGCGAGTCCACGGTGACCAGGCGCTCTCCGTAGTGACGCCGGAGGCCAGCGATGTCCTCCCGGTATTGCTCCAGCCTGCGCATGAACACCTCCGGGCGGTCGTCGGACCGCCGCTCGGCATCTGCTCGCATGACCATCCTCACGATCAGGGTCTCCTCGTCCAGGGTCAGCTCGAGCGCCGCGTCCAGGGTCCGGCCCGACTCCCGGAGCAGGACGTCCAGCCGGTGGGCCTGTTGGTGGGTCCGCGGGTATCCGTCGAGGATGAACCCGTCGGCCAGGGCCGGGACCAGGACCGCCTCCACCACTTCGTCCGGGACCTTCCTCCCTTCCATCACCATGGACCGGACCCCGTGGGGGTCCCCGTCATCGATCGTGCGCCGGAGGAGGTAGCCGGTCGACACGTGGGGGATCCTCAGGTGTTGTGCAAGCCGCCGGCCCTGTGTCCCCTTCCCCGACGCCGGTGGCCCGAGCATCACGATCCGCTCCACGGCGCAAGTCTGCCCGTGGACATGCCCCCGCCGCAAGGTGGCCGCTCGGGGCTAGGGCTCCTCCTCGCCCCACAGCCCGGACAGGAACCGGTCGACGCCGGAGGCCGCATCGCGCGTCGCGGCGGTTGCCCGTTCGGCGTCCCCCTCCGCAGCAGGGTCAACGCCGTCGCGATCGAAGTACGCCAGGACGCCGGGCGGGAGGAACCGGGTGAGCTGGGAGTAGTGGTGGGCATCATCGAGACCGCGGGGGCGGCGGTAGTACCGGAGGGGGAAGTAGACGAAGAGGGCATCGCGGGCCCTGGTCAGCGCGACGTAGAACAGGCGCCGTTCCTCCTCGATGTCGTCGGCGTTCCCGGTGGCCATGTCGGACGGGATCATTCCGTCGGCGGCGTGGATCACGTGCACCGCGTCCCACTCCCCACCCTTGGCCGAGTGGATCGTGGACAGCACGAGGTAGTCCTCGTCGAGCAGCGGCGGACCGGCCAGGTCGCTGGTGGAGCTGGGAGGGTCGAGGGCCAGCTCGGCCAGCAGGCGGGAGCGGCTCGGGAACCGCCCTGCCAGGCCCTCGAGCTGCTCCAGATCGCGGAGACGCGCTCGAGCGGCGTCGTACCGCCGGGCGAACACCGGCTCCAGGAACCGCCGGAGCCGCTCGACCTGGGCCGCCGCCGGGGGGTCGTCCCGGATGCAGTCGGCGAGCGCCTCTCGGAGGGCGGCGATCTCCGATTCGGCCGCCGGAGGGATCCGGCACGCGCGCGCGAGGAACAGAGAGAGCGGGCTCCGGGCAGAGTCCGCGGATGTCTTGCCCGTCAGCGCCTCCGTGCCGTGTGGCGCATCGGTGCCGGGCGGCGGAACTCCGCCGAGCCCGAGCGAGGCCATGGTCCTCCGGGCCGCCACCGGTCCCATCCCGTCCGGCAGTTGCAGCACCCGGAACCATCCCACCTCGTCGGTCGGGTTCTCCAGGATCCGAAGGAGCGCCAGCACGTCCTTCACATGGGCCGTCTCCATGAACTTCAGGCCGCCGTACTTCACGAACGGGATGGTCCGCCGGGCCAGTTCGACCTCCAGGAGATCGCTGTGGTGGCCGGTCCGGAACAGCACCGCCTGGCGGCGGAGCGGCACGCCGCGTTCGCGGTGCTCCAGCACCCGGCGGCACACCTCGTCGCACTGCTCGGCCTCGTCGCGGCAGGTCACGAGCACGGGGCGGCTCCCGGAGGGGCGGTCGGACCACAGCGTCTTGTCGTGGCGCTGGGGGGAGAGCGCGATGGCGGCGTTGGTGGCATCGAGGAGGGGCTGGCTGGAACGGTAGTTCTGTTCGAGCTTCACCACGGCGGCCCCCGGGAACCGCTCCGGGAACTCCAGGATGTTGCGGACCGTGGCGCTGCGGAACGAGTAGATGGCCTGGGCGTCGTCGCCGACCACGTGGACGTTGGGCACGGTCCGGTGCAGGGCCAGCAGGATGTCCGCCTGGAGCGCGTTCGTGTCCTGGTACTCGTCGACGATGACGTGATCGAAACGTGAGGCCATGTGGGTGCCGGAGTCGGGGTCGTCGGCCAGGGCCAGCCAGAACAGCAGGAGGTCGTCGTAGTCCAGGACCCGCTGCGGGCGCTTGCGGGCGGTGTACTCGCGGAAGATGCGCCGGATGCCGTCGGCCTCCCCGGCGCACCACGGGAATGCATGGCGCAGGACCTGCTCCAGGGGTTCGCCGGCGTTCACGGTTCGCGAGTAGATCGCAGCAAGGGTTTCCTTTCGGGGGAACCGCCGCTCCCGGGCGGCCAGGCCGAGGTCGCCACGGATCAGATTCATGAGGTCCGCGCAGTCCGACTGGTCGAGGACGGTGAAGTCCGGGGTCAGACCGAGTGGCCGGGCGTACAGCCGCAGGAGGCGGTTGGCCACCGCGTGGAACGTCCCTCCCCACACCCGGCCGGTGGCGGTTCGCTCGTCGCCGTTCGCCGTGGGTACGGCGCCGACCAGGCGTTCCGCTCGAGACAGCATCTCCCTGGCCGCGCGCCGGCTGAACGTGAGGAGCAGGATCCGCTGGGGCAGCACGCCGCGGTCGATGAGCCAGGCCACCCGGCAGGCCAGTGTCCAGGTCTTCCCCGACCCCGCCCCGGCCACCACGAGCAGCGGCCCGCCATCGTGCGTGACCGCCTCCCGCTGCTGCGGGTTCAGCGAGTCGAGCCATGGATCGGTCCGTGTCAGTGTCATGGAGTAGGGTGTACGAACAGGTGTTCGATTATAGGAGGTGTCGGGGAGGAGGGAAAGCACCCAACTTCATATCCAGACCCGCGGTGGCCCGCAACCGCTCGACCCCGGCTTCGGCGGTCGGTACGCTCGGAGGATGGATGAGAGGACTCCGCTGAGGTCGCGGCGGCGCAGGACGCTGAGGATCCTCCGCGTCCTCCTGTTCCCCGCCGTGGTCGTCGCGGTGTTCGTCGGCATCCTGCCCCGCATCGCCGATCTGGATCGGGTGTGGTCGATCATCGCGTCGATGTCGGCAGGCGAGGTCGCCCTACTCGTGGGGCTCGCGGTGTGGAACCTGGTCACGTACTGGCCCATGCTCGTGGCCGCCATGCCCGGGCTCAGCCTGGGCCAGGCCGCGGTGGTGTGCCAGTCATCCACCACCGTGGCCATGACGGTCCCGGCGGGGGGCGCCGTGGCCGTCGGGGTGTCCTACGCCATGTACACGTCGTGGGGGTTCTCCCGGGCCCAGGTGGCGCTGTCGGCACTGGGCACGTTCGTGGCGAACATGTCGTTCAAGCTCATGCTCCCGGCGATCTCGCTGGGACTGCTCGCCGCGACGGGCGGAGCCACCGACGAGGAGCTGCCGGCGGCGCTGGCCGGCCTGGGCGGGTTCCTTGCGGCTTTCGGCGCGCTGGTCCTCATGCTCCGGAGCGAGGGCTTCGCGCTCCGGGCGGGGAGGGCAGCGAGCGCCGTCGCGTCGTGGTTCCTGCAGATCGTGGGGCGGCCGCCCGCTCGGGCGTGGGGCGACACCGCCGTGCGCTTCCGGATCCGGATCATCGACCTGCTGCGCACCCGGGGCCTGTTCCTGGCGGCCGCCGAGGTCGTGAGCCAGCTGGCCGTCTACCTCGTGCTGCTCGCCTCCGTGCGGTTCACCGGGACGCCCAACGCCGTGGTGAGCTGGGCCGAGGTCCTGGTGGTGTTCGCGTTCATCCGGCTGGCCACTGCCATGCCGATCATCCCGGGGAACGTCGGCATCGCCGAGCTCGGCTACATCGGGGCGCTGGTGGTGGCGGGGTCAGGGCGAACGGAGGCCGTCGCCGCCGTGCTGGTGTTCCGGTTCCTCACCTACTTCGCCCAGATCCCGATCGGCGGCCTGACCTACCTGGTGTGGCGCCGGAGGACCCATTGGCGGGCGCCGGCGAAGGAAGGACGGGACGAACAGCCCGAGCGGGTGGAGGCGGACGGCCAGGGCCCGGACGGGACGGGCGACGCCGCGCCGCAGGCGCGCGAGCATGAAGGGCACCCGGCGTAGCACGCTCAGGCAGTAGGCGGCCGTCCCCGCGGCCAGGGCCAGCCACGGCTGGTCGAACAGCGAGATCGCCGCGAGGAGCGCCAGGCGGACGTCGCGGCTCCCCAGGATCACCAGCAGGGGCCGGCGCCCCGTGGTGTGCGGCACCTCGAACACCTGGAAGGGCTTGCGTACGGCGAGGTGGATGAGGGGCCACGCGGCCACGGTCATGGCGAGGATCAGGGTCCGGAACAGCCGCGAGGGGTCGTCCCACAGCCACAGCCCCATGCCGGCCACGATCGCCGCGTCGACCATCCGGTCGAGGAGGTCGTCCAGCAGGGCGCCCCGCTTAGAGGTCCGCCACTGGAGCCTCGCGGTTTCGCCGTCGAGGCCGTCGAGCACCGACGCGGCCTGCACGAAGATCCCGCCGACCACTGCCCGCGAGGCCGACAGTGACCAGGCCGCCCACAGTCCGACCAGGGCCGTGAACAGCGACAGCGCGCCGGGCGGGATCCGGGCCGGGGAAATGGCCATCGAGATCCGCGTGGAGATCGGCCGGTTCAGCCACCGCGACACCGGCCCGTCGGAGCGCTTGGCCAGCGACTGGCGGAGCCTGGTCCGGGCCAGGCAGAGGTCGTCCGGCGTGTCGATGTCCTGCCACCAGGCGTCCGGGGGCAGGGGGACCGCCCGGATCGGCACGCTGACTCCCAGCCGGGTGACCGCGCCGGCCAGGGAGTGGTCGCCGCCGGCCGAGGTCAGCCGGTAGGCCGCGAACACCCGGGCGTCCAGCACGAAGGCTCCGCAGTCGATGGCGGGGTCGGGGAGGGACTTCCCGAACCCGCTCACCCGTCCGTCCTCGATCGAGACCCGGGTCCCCTCGCTCCAGGCGTCGGGGGTCGGGGACTGGTCCACCAGCACCGCCGGGCCGCCGGCGTCGGCCAGGGCGGGGAGCGACGTGGAGGAGAACGCGTGGTCCCCGCACACCAGCAGGAACGACGGCTCCCCGGCGAGGAGCGGCTCGGCCGCCGCGAGCGACGCCGCGTTGCCGTCCTCCCACCTCTCGGCGTGCACGACGTTCACGGCCCCGCCGGCCAGCCGGGCCGCCGCGGCCACCTGGTCGCCCTGGTAGCCCACGACCACGACCACCCGGTCGATCCCGGCGTCGCGCAGGGTCCTGACTGCGCGCTCCACCAGCGGGATGCCCCCGAGCTGCATGAGCGCCTTCGACCGGCCGTTCGTCACTCCGGCCATTCGCTCGGAGCGTCCGGCCGCGAGCACGACGCCCACCTTCGGCCGAGGCGCCGGATGCTGGTCCCGTAGCTTCGGGCTCACGCCCGGCAACGACTGCGTCGCGACCCCCCTGTGTCGGCTGTCGGTTGTAGCAACCAAGCATGACGGGGCCGGATTCCCGTGACAAGCCTGCATCGCTGACGAGCGGTGCCCCGGCCCGATCGAGCGGTCGGCCGGCCGCCGGATCCGCCTACCTCGCTGCGTTCCAGGCCTCGGCGAACATCTCGGCGAGCTCCGGGAGTTGGTAATGGGCGTTGAGCCCGCTGGGATTGGGCAGGAGCCAGGCGCGCGACCTCCCGACGGCCTCCGGCTGGGGGCCGATCACGGCGTCGGGGCGCGCGAACGCCGTTCGGAACGACGTCAGTCCGAGGAACGCCACGGTCCCCGGACGCAGCCGGCCGGCCTTCCGCTGGAGCCGGACGGCCCCGTCCCGGAGCTCGTCGGGGGTCAGCCGGTCGGCGGTGGCCGTGGCCCGCTCCACGAGATTGGTGATCCCGACGCCGACGCCGAGGAGCCGCCGCTCCTCGAACGGAGAGAGCAGGCGGTCGGTGATCCCGGCGGCCTCCAGCACGCGCCAGAACCGGTTCCCGGGACGGGCGAAGTGGTGCCCCACCGCTCCCGAGTACAGGCCCGGATTGATCCCGACGAACAGCAGGCGGAGCCCCGGGGACACCACGTCGGGGACGGTGGCTCCCTCCGCCGCCGCGATCTGCTCGCGCGTGGGACGCCACGGCTCCTCCGAGGCCGGGGCGCGGGTTCGCGCTGGAGGGGTCATCGCGACGGCCGAGGCTACAGTGTCGGGGCCATGCCGGAGCTTCCCGAGGTCCAGGGGCTGGCCGAACGGCTCGACGCCATGCTGGCCGGCGAAACGTTCGCCGGCGCCACGCTGTTCGCCTTCTCCGCCCTGAAGACGTACGACCCTCCCCCCGAGTCGCTTGTGGGGCGCACGCTCCAACGCGTGGGCCGCCGCGGCAAGTTCCTGGTCCTCGAGTTCGAGGGGGGGACGCGGATGCTCCTGCACCTGTCCCAGGCCGGCCGGCCGGAGATCGAGAGCCCTCCGAAGACCACCCGGCCCCGGGGAGCGATCGTCCGGCTCCGGTTCGAGGGGCGCCCGGCCGTCCTGATCCGCGAGTACGGCACCGAGCGGAAGGCCGGATGGTGGGTCCTGGCTCCCGGCGACGACGGACCGCTCGCGGCGCTGGGCCCGGAACCGGATTCGGGCGAGTTCGCCACCCTGGTCCTGTCCGGGGAGGACCGCCGGCGGGTCCACACGCTGCTCCGGGACCAGCGAACCGTGGCCGGGATCGGCCGTGGGTACAGCGACGACATCCTCCACCGGGCCCGCCTGTCGCCGTACGCGACGCTGGCCCAGCTCTCCGAGGACGAACGCGAGCGCCTCTCGGGCGCCGTCCGGGAGATTCTGGCCGAGGCCCTGGAGATCGAGCGGCAACGTACCGGCGGCCTGCCCCCGAAGCTCGGCGAGCACTTCACCGTGCACGGCCGGTTCGGCACGCCGTGCCCCCGGTGCGGCGAGGACCTCCGCCGGGTTTCCTACGAGTCCCACGAGATCACGTACTGCCCGAGCTGCCAGACCGGCGGCAAGGTCCTGGCCGACCGCCGCCTCAGCCGCTTGGTGAAGTAGCCCCCGGCGAAGACCGGCGGCCTCCGCGGTGTCGGCGGGCCCAGGCGGAGGCTCGGGGGGAGGCGGTCTCAGGAAGCCACGGGCTCGGTTCGGGAGCCGAGGCCTTCCAGCCAGGGCTCCACGATCGCCAGGAACCCCTTCGGGTCCTCGAGCATGGGGACGTGGCCGACGCCGGGCATGATCTCCAAGCGCCAGTCCGGCCGGAGCTCGGCGAACGCCCGGATGGCCTCGGGTGGAACCAGCCGGTCCCGGTCGCCTCCCACCACCAGCGTCGGCGCGCCGACCGCGGCCGCGGCCTCGCGGATGCGCTCGGGCTCCCTCAGCAGCTCCAGCAGGGTCCGGGCGGCATTCAGGAACCCCGTCTCGGACTCCTCGGTCAGCCCGTGCTCCTTCAGTTGGTCGACGTGCGCCGTGATCACGTCGGTCGGAATCCGGGTCCAGTCCGCGCAGCACAGCTGCATCGTGTAGGCCACCAGGGCCTCGGGCGGGGTGGTCTGCCGGACGGTCCGGACGAACTGCTCGCCGACCCCCGGCGTGGCATACATCATGAACGTCTGCAGGACCACCGGATCGGCCTCGGTGGGCCACGCCGGAAGCGCCGGATCCACCAGCACCAGGGCCCGGACGCCCTCGGGCGCGGCGGCCGCTTCCAGCAGCGAGATGGCACCTCCCATCGAGTTCCCCATCAGCAGGACCGGTTCGTCGGTGGTGGCCGCCAGGAACCGGTCCAGTAGCTCGCGGTTCGCGGTGACCGAGGACGCCTGCACGTTCGCGGCGGTCCGGCCGTGTCCCCCCAGCTCGGGGGCCAGCACCCTGCCCCACCGGGTCAGCGCCGGCGCCACCCGCATCCAGTTCAGCGCCGAGCCACCGAGCCCGTGGACCAGCACCACCGTGCCGGAACCGGCCCCCTCGTACTCCTCGTAGTGGACGGGACCGTCGAGGTCCACCGTCCGCTCCTGCCCCGGTTGCTCCACCATCACTCCGGGCCCACCATGCGCTCGGGGCGGACGGACTCGTCGTACTCGGCCTCGGTGAGGTACCCGAGGGCCACGGCGGCCTCCTTCAGCGTGGTCCCCTCGTGGTGGGCCTTCTTGGCGATCTCGGCCGCCTTGTCGTAGCCGATCCGGGGAGAGAGCGCCGTGACCAGCATCAGCGAGCTCCCCACCAGCTCGGCGATTCGCTCGCGGTTCGGCACGATCCCGTCCACGCAGAACGCCCGGAAGGTCCGGCACACGTCGGCCATCAGCCGGACGGAGCGCAGGAAGTTGCTCACCATGACCGGCTTGAACACGTTGAGCTCGAAGTTCCCCTGCGACCCGGCGAACCCCACCGCGGCGTCGTTGCCGAGGACCTGGACGGCGACCATGGTCATGGCCTCGGACTGGGTGGGGTTCACCTTCCCGGGCATGATCGAGGACCCCGGCTCGTTCTCCGGAAGCTCCAGCTCGCCGAGGCCGGACCGCGGGCCGCTCCCCAGCCACCGGACGTCGTTCGCGATCTTCATCAGCGACACGGCGAGCGTCTTCAGGGCACCGTGGGCGAACACCAACGCGTCGTGCGCGGCGAGCGCGGCGAACGCGTTGGGCGCGGCCACGAATGGCAGGCCGGTGAGCTCGGCGATCCTCGCCGCGGCGCGATCGCCGAAGCCGGCCGGGGCGTTGAGACCGGTGCCCACCGCGGTCCCGCCGATGGCCAGCTCGTACAGCCCGGGGAGCGCTGAGTCGATGTTCGCCAGATCGGCGTCGAGCTGGGCTACGTAGCCGGAGAACTCCTGGCCCAGCGTGAGCGGCACCGCGTCCTGGAGGTGGGTCCGCCCGATCTTCACGATGTCGTCGAACGCCTCGGCCTTGGCCTGCAGGGCATCCCGGAGCTCCCGGACCGCGGGAAGGAGCCGCTCCACCACCGCGATGGCCGCGGCGACGTGCATGGCGGTGGGGAACGTGTCGTTCGAGGACTGGGACATGTTCACGTCATCGTTCGGGTGGACGGGCAGCTTCGATCCCATCTCCCCGCCGGCCAGCTCGATGGCGCGGTTCGAGATGACCTCGTTCGCGTTCATGTTCGACTGCGTGCCGGAGCCGGTCTGCCAGACGTACAGGGGGAAGTGGCCGTCGAGCCTGCCCTCGATGACCTCGTCGGCGGCCCGGACGATCAGCTCGGCCTTCTCCGGGGAGAGCTTCCCGAGCTCCAGGTTGACCAGCGCGCAGGCCTTCTTCAGGATCCCGAACGCCCGGACCACCTCCACCGGCATGCGCTCGGTGTGCCCCCCGATCGAGAAGTGGTGCAGCGACCGCTGGGTCTGCGCGCCCCAGTAGCGGTCCGCCGGGACCTCCACGGCCCCCATGCTGTCGGTCTCGGTCCTCGTGGCGACGTCGGGCTCGGTCATGTCGGGTTCCGCTCCTGTCCGGTTTCGGCGGGCACCCGGAATCCTACGGATCGGCGGGACGTGCGGACGTCCGCGGGAACGGGCAGGATTGTCGATCCCCGGTGCGTCCGATCGTCGTCATGGCAGGACCGGGCTCGGGAAGGAGGAGCGGTGGAGGCGCCGAGGCAGATCAAGCCGAAGGGACTGGCCGACTACCTGGAGGTGCTGACCAAGGCGGCGTTCCAGTCCGGGATCAGCTGGAGGGTCATCGAGGCGAAGTGGGACGGGTTCCGCGAGGCCTTCTCGGGGTTCGACGCAGAACGGGTGGCCGAGCTGGAGCCCCCCGACGTGGACCGCCTGGCCGAGGACACCCGGATCGTCCGGAACCGGGCCAAGATCGAGGCCACCGTCCACAACGCGCGGACCATGCTCGAGCTCGATCGCGAGTTCCGCGGCGGGTTCCGCGGGTACCTCCGCTCGTTCGGCGACTTCGACGCCCTGGTGAAGGACATGCGGAAGCGGTTCAAGTTCCTGGGCGACACCGGGGCCTACTACTTCCTGCACGTGGTCGGGGAGCGGGTCCCACCGCACGAGGAGTGGATGGCCGCGCACGGAACCGACCGCCCGCGGAGCCGGACCCGGTCCCGCGCTCGCTGAGCAAGCGCCGGGCGCGAAGACGGGCAACACCCGGTCCTCCCCGTACATGGTGAGCGTGGCCTGCTGCTGGCCGGTGCCGCGCAACAGGTCCGTGCCGGGCTCGATCCCCGCCGAGCACACCGCAGCGCCCGTGGACTGACGTCCGGCGCCGGGCCGCGCTCAGCTGCCTCCGGCGGCGTCGAGGACACCCAGCTCACGGAGGCCCGCCGCCAGCCGGTCGCGCTCCTCGGGGCCCAGGGCCCGCAGAGGAGCGCGGCAGTCGGGGCCGACTGGAACGCCGCGGAGTCCGAGGGCGGCCTTCAGCGAGCCCGGCACGGGGAACCCCTGGATGGCCCGGCGGACGGCCGTGGCTCGTTCGCCGGCCGCGGGGTCGCGCGTCCGCACGACCTCAGCCACCAGTTCCGGGAAGGCCGTGGCCAGGCCGCTGACGGCGCCGACGGCGCCGCGGTCGAGGCCCTGGAGGATGAGGGCCTCGGGACCCACCAGGACGTCCACGCCGTCGAGGAGGTAGGGCTCGAACCGGTCGAACGGGGAGTCGGAGACCTTCATCCCGGCGAGGTTCGGAGCGGAGTCGCGCAGATCCAGGAGCACCTCCGTGGGGACCGCGTAGCCGCTCCGCGCGGCGAACTCGTAGACGTAGAACGGCACCGGATCGCACGCCGATGCAGCTGCAACGAAATGCAAGAGCAGCTCGGTGCGATCGAAGGGGTAGTACGGCGGCGCGATCACGGCCACGGCGTCCGCGCCCGCCTCCGCCGCGTGGTCGGCCAGCGCCGCCGTCGCGGACGTGGTCTGCGCGCCGCAGTGCACGGCGACGTGCATCCGTCCGGCCGCGGCGGCCACGAACACCTCCACGGCCCGCCGCCGCTCGTCGGTCCCGAGCATGATCCCCTCGCCGGTGGTCCCCAGGGCCAGGATCCCGTCCATCCCGCCCCGAAGCAGGAATTCGATGAGCGGTCCGAAGGCTTCCTCGTCCAGGCGCTCGCCGTGATCCCGGAGCGGCGTGGCCGCGGCGGCGAGGGTTCCGCGCAGTGGGCCGGCGCCGGCGATCCTGGGGGAGGGGTCCATGTGGCTCAGAGCGTATCGAGGTCCCGGGCCACGAATGCCCGGTCCGGCCGGAACGGGTTCTCGTCCGCGGAGAGACGGCCGGCCAGCACGTCCACCAGGATCCGGCTCCCCGCCGGGCTCCCCATGACGCCGTGCCCGCTGTAGCCCGTGTTCACGAACAGGCCGGCCACCGCCGTCTCGCCGATCAGAGGCCGGTGGTCCGGCGTCATCGTGTACTGCCCGGCCAGCAGGAACCACGCCGGGGCGCCGCGCTCCCACACCTCGCGCCAGAACGGCGCGATCCGGGCCGCCGCCAGCGGGCTGGACGGGTCGAGCACCGCGAACGCGAAGCCGTGGTCCAGGGGCACCTCCTCGGCCGGGGGGCTCGGTTCGGTGGACGGGTCGGTGCAGAGCACCGCGGCCCCTCGCAGGAACGGCCGCCAGTGGGTCCCGGTGTCATCGTCGACGGTCATCGGCGCGTCCGGCGGCACGTCGACGAGGTCGGCGAACACCAGCTTGTGCCGCCGGACGGTCTCCACCGGCAGCGCCACGCCGGCCATCGCGGCCACCACCCCGGATAGCGGCCCGCAGGCGATCACCGCCCGCTCGCACGCCACCGTTCCCCGGGAGGTCACCACGCCGGCCAGCCGGCCGGCATCCACCGCGAAGCCGGTGACCCGCGTCCCGACGGCGACGGCCGCACCCGACCCGGCGACCAGCCCCAGCGTGAGCTCCTTCGGATCCAGGAACCCGTCGCCGGCGCGGAACCGGGCCTGCACCACGTCCGGCCCGACGTACGGGAACCGTCGCCGGACCTCGTCGCGGGCCAGCACCTCGACGTCGTCGAGCCCCCAGGACCGCTGCCGCTCCACCAGCTCGCGCTGCCACGCCGCCCGGTCCCCCGACGTGGTCGCGAACAGATAGCCATGTTGCCGGACTGCCGGGTCGTGGGACCGCTGGCCGGTCGCGGCGGCGAAGTGCAGGAACAGCTCCACGGACTCCCGGACCAGCTCGAGCTCCTCGGCATTGTCGAACTGCAGCCGGAAGGCGCCGGTGGCCACCGGGGTGGTCAGCGTGCACAGCGCCGGCCGGGCCTCCAGCAGCAGGGGCCGGAACCCGGCCTGCACCGCGTGGAACACCGTTGCGGCGCCGACCACCCCGCCACCGATCACCACGAGGTCGGCGGAGCGCGGCAGGTCGTCGACGAGCACGGGCGAACCGTACCGGAGGCGCAGAGGGCGTGGGACTCTGCCGAGAGGGAATCCTCGAAGGTGATGACCGGGGACGACTCCCTTGCGCGCTACCGGGAGAAGCGCGACTTCCTCCGGACGCCGGAACCCTCGGCCCGGGGGGCGCGGAGGACGAAGAGGCGGCGATTCGTGATCCAGAAGCACGACGCGACCGCGCTGCACTACGACGTCCGCGTTGAGGCGGCCGGTGTGCTGAAGTCGTGGGCCGTGCCGAAGGGCCGTCGACCGATCCACGCGAGAAGCGCCTGGCCATGCCCACCGAAGACCACCCGCTGGCGTACGCGAGCTTCGAGGGGGTCATCCCCGAGGGCGAGTACGGCGCCGGCCCGGTCATCGTGTGGGACACGGGGACGTACCGGAACCTCACCCAGAGCGACGGCCGGGAGGTCCCGGTGGAGGAGGCCGTGGAGCGAGGACACGTGAAGGTGTGGCTGGAGGGGCACAAGCTGACCGGGGGGTACGCGTTCACCCGGACCCCGGTGGGCAGCGACCGCCGCGAGAAGTGGCTGCTGGTGAAGCTGAAGGACGAAGCCGCCGACGCCCGGCGCAACCCGGTGTCCACCCAGCCGGAGTCGGTCCTGTCCGGCCGGACGATCGAGGACCTCCGGGCCCGAGCCTCGTGACCGGCTCCACCGACCCGTTCGACCCGTTCCTCTCGCTCCCGGATCATGCCCGGCGGCTCCTGGTTCGAACGCCCCAACCCGAGTGGGTCCCGCCGATGATGGCGACCCTCACCGACCGGCGGTTCTCCGACCCCGGCTGGATCTTCGAGCGGAAGCTCGACGGCGTGCGGTGCCTGGCGTTCCGGCGGGACTCTACCGTCCGCCTGCTGTCGCGGAACCGCGAGAGCGCGAACTCGTCCTACCCCGAGGTCGTCGACGCGCTGTCCATGCAGGGCGGGGGTTTCGTGCTGGACGGCGAGGTCGTCGCGTTCGAGGGCAACCGCACCAGCTTCGAACGGCTCCAGCACCGGATGCACGTGCGCGACCCCGAGCGGGCCCGGCGGACCGGCGTGGAGGTGTTCCTGTACGCGTTCGACGTGCTCCATGCGGGCGGGTACGACTGCACGCGCCTGGAGCTGCGTCACCGCAAGGCCGTCCTCCGGCGGTTGCTCCGCGTCGGCGGGCCGGTCCGGCTCACCCCGTACCGGAACGCCGAGGGAGAGGCCTTCTACGAGGAGGCCTGCCGCAAGGGGTGGGAGGGCCTGATCGCCAAGCGCGCCGACTCGACGTACCAGGGCCGGCGCTCGCCGGACTGGCTGAAGTTCAAGTGCGTGAACGAGCAGGAGTTCGTCATCGGCGGCTTCACGGACCCCAAGGGCTCCCGGACCGGGTTCGGCGCGCTCCTCCTCGGCGTCCACGAGGACGGGACGCTGGCCTACGCCGGGAAGGTCGGAACCGGGTTCGACCGGTCCCTGCTGGCGGAGCTCACCCGCCGCCTCCGTTCGCTGGAGCGCGACACCTCGCCGTTCGGTCGGGGGCGGGTTCCCCGGGCAGACGTCCACTGGGTGGAGCCCGAGCTGGTGGCCCAGGTCGGCTTCGCGGAGTGGACCGATGACGGCCAGCTCCGCCACTCCCGGTTCCTGGGCCTCCGGGAGGACAAGCCGGCCCGGGAGGTGGTCCGGGAGCGCCCCGCCCGCTGAACCCGCGGCGGGTCGGGTCCTCCGGTCCTGACAGAATCGGCAGGTGGACGGCGACACCCCGGCCCGGCCCGGCCTGCAAGCCACCCGCCTGGGGTTGCTGGCCGTGGCCGTCCCGGTGGTGGGATGGTCGTTCGCCAACACCATCGTGAAGCTGACCCCGATCCCGGTCCTGGAGTTCACGTTCTGGCGGCTGTGGATGGGGGCGGCCATGATGCTGGCCGTCTCGGCGATCGCCCGGCGCCGCCTGACCTGGCGGATCGTGCGGGCCTCGGCCCCCGCCGGCGTTCTGTTCGGCGTGAACCTCGTGGTGTTCTTCACCGCGCTCCGCCGGACCGGGGTGGCCGACGTCCTGCTGATCCAGGCCCTCCAGCCGGCGCTGGTCCTCACCGTGGCGGGGAGGCTGTTCGGGGAGGTGGTCACCCGCCGGGAGATCGGGTGGACGGCCGTCTCGGTGGCCGGCGTGGCGCTGTCGATCCTGGGGTCGAGCTCCACCGCCGCCTGGAGCCTGGAGGGCGACGTCCTGGCCCTGCTTGCGCTCCTGGTGTGGACGGGCTACTTCCTGCTGTCGAAGCGGGTGCGTCAGGAGGTCGCCGCGATCGAGTACATGACCACGGTCGCGCTGGTGGCGGCCGTCGTGGTGACGCCGGTGGCCATCGGCGCCGGCACTCCGCTCGGCGACCTCCGCGTGGTCGACTGGTTGTGGCTCTCGCTGTTCGTGGCGGCGGCGCAGGGCGGCCATATCCTGCTGGCCTGGGCCCACTCCCAGGTCGACGTGTCGGTGTCCTCGCTGATGATCCTGGCCGAACCCGTGATCGCCGCGGTGGCCGCGCTGGTGGTCCTGGGCGAGCCGCTCGCGTGGCTCCAGGTCACCGGAGGGCTGGTGGCCGTGGCCGCGGTTGGGGTGGTGGTCCGGCAGGCCGCGCGCACCGGTGCCCTGGACGAGCCCGCCCCGCCGGAAGCGGCTCCTGCCTGACCTGCGCGACCGCGGTCAGTGGCCGCAGGCACAGGCGCCGCCGCACCCGCACCCACCACCCGACGAGCGTGGGGCGCCACCGGAGGATGGCCCCGATCCGACCAGCCCGCCGATCAGCGACACCAGCCGGTTCACGCGCTCCGAGCCGCAGGAGGCGCACGCCGGGGCGGGATCGCTCGCGGACATCAGGCGGTCGAAGATCCGCCCGCACTCGGCGCACCGGAACTCGTACAGGGGCATGGCGCAATCAGTGTACGGCCCCGGCGGCCGGCGGCGGTCGGGCCGGGGCGACGCGAGGTCGGAGGGCGATGTGCGGTAGCGTCCGCACCGCACGAAGCGACTCGAACAAGGGGGTTCGGACACATGGCCGGCGAGCTCGTGTACTTCACGATCGGCGTCGAGGACTCGGAGCGGGCCCGCGCCTTCTACGGAGGGCTGTTCGGGTGGGGGTTCGAACCCGGGAACGTCGCCGACGGGTTCCTCATCCAGGGCGCGTCGCCGCCCGGCGGGATCCAGGGCGGCGGCTCCACGCGCGGGTTCCGCCTGTACTTCCAGGTTGAGGACATCGAGGCCGCGGCGTCTCGGGTTCGCGAGATGGGCGGCGAGGCCGGCATGGTGAAGTCCAGCGCGGCCGGTTCCTACGCCGACTGTCGCGACAACCAGGGGCACGAGTTCAGCCTGTTCGCCCCGCCCCGCTGAGCCCGAGCGAACGGGCCCATCGAGCGAGAGGAGCGTTCCCATGCTGGACCGGTTCGACATCGTGGCCATCCTGCCCGCCGAGGACCTCGAACGGGCCGGCGGTGGTACGAGGAGAAGCTCGGCCTCCACCCGTTCGCGGAGGACGAGGCGGGGTGTTCGCCGAGTACGACTTCCCCGGCCTGAAGACTATGAACGGCATCGCCGACCTCGGGTACGAGCTGGCAGCCTGGTTCACCGACAGCGAGGGCAACATCCTGTCGCTCGGCCAGCTGTCGTCCGCCTGAGGCCGGCCCCGGGGAACGGGGACCCCCCGGTCACCCCGCCCGGATCAGACGCGGAACCCCGTGGCGGACCTCGAACGCGGCGTCCCTGTGCTCGCCCAGAGAGGGCCGGATGACCTCGTCCACGAACCACCACTCGGCCCGGAGGCGCTCCCGGTCGAGGTCGATCAGCACGTACCCGTGGCCGTCCCAGTCGGTCCAGTGCACGTGGGGCATGGCTCCCACGAAGGCCTGCTCCATCGGGATCGACTGGGTGTCCCTGAGCCAGTTCTTCTTGTCGTCCAGATTCTGCGACGTGAGGCTGGTGGTGACGAGCTCCACGGCCACGGGCTCCCCGGGGTCGTCCGCGAAGGGGTCCAGGTACAGCTCGCTGGCCAGCCCGACGTGGATGTCGCCGGACAGGACCACGGCGTTGCCCTGCCCGTCGTCGGCAAGCCACCGGAAGATCCGTTCCCGCTCGAACGGGTAGCCGTCCCACTGGTCGGGGTCGGGCCCGGTGAGCCAGGGGTTGGTCAGCTTCAGCGCGAGGATGCCGGGCTTGGCAACGTCCGGAAGGCCGTCGGTCCACAGGTGGGTCATGCACGAGCCGTTCCCCAGGAGGCGCCAGCGCGCGGGGGACTCCCGGAGCCCGTGGAGGAGCCATTCGGCCTGCTCCTGGCCGAGCTGGGAGTGCTTCGGATCGGACATCGCCTCGGGGCGCTCGGGGTCGTCGCGGAGCGATCGGGTGTCGATCATGAACACCTCGGCCAGGCCGCCGAGGTCCACCGAATGCCACACCCGTCCGGGGTTCGCCGGGTCCGGCATCCGGAACGGCAGCCACTCCCACCGGGCTCGGAACGCTGCGGCCATGCGGTCCTTCCACGGCCCGTCGCGCTCCGGCTTGTGCTCGGTGGCCCCGCCCCGCCACGCGCCGTCGGCGAACTCGTGGTCGTCCACGGTGCCGATGAAGGGGTGCCGGAGGTGCACGCCCTGCACGTCGGGGTCCCGGCGGTACTGGGCGTATCGGCGCCGGTAGGCATCGAGGGTGCGGCACTCCTCCAGCGGGTCGAACGGCCGCCCGATGTCCTTGCTCTTGGTCTGGGAGGCCGGTGGGTTCTGAGCGGCCTCGTAGATGTAGTCCCCCAGGTGGAGCAGGAAGTTCAGGTCGTCCCGTTCGGCGATCCGGGCGTACGCGTTGAGGTACCCGGCATTGAACTTCGCGCACGAGCACATGGCGAACTTCAGGTGATCGGTTCGCTGGGGCAGGGTCCGGGTCCGCCCCACCGGCGACCGCTCGCCGCCCGATTCGAACGCGTACCAGTAGTGGGTGTCGGGCTCCAGGCCGCACACGTCGGCCTTGGCCGTGAAGTCGGCGTCGGGCTCTGCGGTCTCCGTTCCCGAGGCCACCACCTCGCGGAGGTCCGGATCCCGGGCCACGCTCCACTCGAGGGCCACCGGCTCGTTCCCACCGGTGGTCGCGCGGGTCCAGATGACCACGCGGTCGGTCAGCGGATCGCCGCTTGCCACGCCGTGCTGGAACAGGTTCGACGGACCCTCGCTCATGGCCTCCCCGCGGGCGCGCGGAAGGCTATCAGGTCGTCCCGGGAAGGATCAGGGCCCGGTCGGGAGCATCGTGGAGGCGTCCACGCGCCCGCCGGTCACCCATCCCCGGGGGCTCACTCCGTCCGGCGGAACTGCACGACCCCCACGCCGAGCATGGCCACGCCGATGGCGGCGACGATCGCGAGCTCCATCACGACCGGGACGCGCCACGATCCCCACGTGACGCCGGCATCCAGGGCGTGCCGCGCCAGCGGGCTCACGTGGAGATGGGCGAACACGGCCCGGCGCATCGGGTCGACCGCGTAGGTCATGGGATCGATCCGGGTCAGCACGTTCAGCCATGAGGGCAGGTTCGACAGGGGGAACAGCGCCCCGGACAGGAAGAACATCGGCATCAGGAACACCTGCGTCATGGCGAAGAACGTCTGGATGTTCTTCATGCGCGCCGCGATCATCACCCCGAGCGCGGTGAGCGTGAACGACAGCAGGAGCAGCTCCGCCACCAGCGTGGTCAGCAGGGCCGGGGAGTACGGCACCCCGACCAGCCCCGCCAGCGCCAGCACGACGATCCCCTGGAACGTGGCCACGGTCGCGCCGCCCACGCACTTCCCGATCACCAGCGCTGCCCGGCTCACCGGTGCCACCAGCATCTCCCGGAGGAACCCGAACTCCCGGTCCCACACGATCGAGCCCGCCGCGAAGATCGCGGTGAACATCGTGGCCATGGCCAGGACCCCGGGGAACATGAACGTGCGGAGGTTCAGCCCCTCGGTCCCGCCCGAGGCCAGCGTGGACAGCCCCGTCCCCAGGACGAACAGGAACAGCACCGGCTGCAACAACGAGGTGACCATCCGGGCCCGGTCCTGGAAGAACCGGATCAGCTCGCGCTGCCACACCACCTTGATGGCCCGGACGTCGTGGGCGCGGGATCGCTCTGGCATGCGGACCGGGGCCGTGGCGGCGCGGGGGACGGCGTCGGTGGCCATGGGCGTTCCCCTCACCTCCTCCGAAAAGCCGCCATGATCGCCCGGTTGGGGTTCGCCGCGGCCTCGGCGTCGCGGATCGTGGACCCCGTGTATGCCAGGAAGACGTCGTCGAGCGTGGGCCGGGCCACGTTCACCGACCGGATGGGAACCCCCAGCTCAGCGAACAGCCGGGGCACGAACTGTTCCCCCGCGGGAACGGAGAAGGTCACCGCTCCCTCGTGCACGGCCGCCTCGATCCCGAACCGCTGGGCCAGGGCCGCGATGGCCGCGCGGTCGTCCTCGGTCCGGATCTGCACCCGGTCCTTGCCCACGCTGGCCTTCAGGGCCTCCGGCGTGTCCACCACCACGATCGAGCCGTGGTCGATGATCGCGATGCGGTCGGAGTACTCGGCCTCGTCCATGTAGTGCGTGGTGAGGAAGATCGTGACGTCCTCTGTCCGCTTCAGCTCCTCGATGTAGCCCCAGATCGAGGAACGGGTCTGGGGGTCGAGCCCCACCGTGGGTTCGTCCAGGAACAGGACCCGGGGGGAGTGCAGGAGCCCCCGGGCGATCTCCAGGCGGCGCATCATGCCGCCCGAGAACGTCTGGACCCGCGAGCCGCGGCGGTCCCACAGCCCCACCATCTCCAGGACCTGCCGGCTCCGCTCGGCCACCACCGACCGGGGCACGCCGTACAGCTCGGCGTGGAACCTCAGGTTGCGGTCCGCGGTGAGATAGCCGTCCAGCGTGGTGTCCTGGAACACCAGCCCGATGTTCCGCCGCACGTCGTCGCGCTCCCGCACCACGTCGAACCCGGCCACCGTGGCCGATCCCGCGCTGGGAGTGGCCAGGGTGCAGAGCATCTTGATGGTGGTGGTCTTCCCGGCGCCGTTGGGGCCCAGGAACCCGAACGTCTCACCGCGGTGGACCTCGAAGTCCACCCCGGAGACCGCCTCGATGTTCCCGTAGCGCTTGGCCAGGCCCCGGACGGAGATGATCGGCTCGCCGGCCGCTCCAGAGGCCGGCTCGGCGGCGACGTTCGGTCGATCGACGGGGTGCCTCACCGGGTTCCCAGGATAGCTCCCGAGGCGTACGCTGCCGGGGCCGTGGGGGAGGGGCTGGAGCCGACAGGGGATCCGGGCTGGTTCGAGGCGGCCCGGGTGCCCGACGTGCCGGTGGGACGGGCCATCCGGGTGACGGTGTCCGGTTCCCATGTCCTGCTGTTCCGGACCGAGGACCGCGTGTTCGCTGCCTCGAACGTCTGCACCCATCAGGGCGCGCCGCTGCACAAGGGCACGGTCCGGGTCTCCGGGTCGATCGTCAGCGCCACCTGCCCCCTGCACGGCAGCACGTTCCAGCTGACCGATGGCCGGGTCCTCCGCGGACCGGCCACGCGCCCCCTCCCGGTGTACGAGGCCAGGGTGGACGGCGACCTCGTCCAAGTTCGGCCGGTCCGCAAGCGGCCGGCGTCGGCGACGGGCGGAGTGGATGATGAGATCTGACAGAGCCGCAACATCAAACGGTGACGGCCGAACCTCATTCGATAATCGATGGCGTTCATGCCACCGGTGATCGATGGTCACGACGGAACCACGCGCGCCCGCGGGAATGATCCATCGCCGGCGGCGACCCGGCCAGGGCCGGGCGGACCCCTACCTCCCCGGGCCACCCGAGGCGTCAGATCTGGACCTTGATCTGCGCCCCGATCGGCTCGATGGTGAGCGAGCAGTTCACCAGCTCCAGGTAGTACGCGCCTCACGACGGGAACCGGACCCGGACGAGCTCGGCGGTCTCCCGGGGACCGGTGGCCGAGACCTCGGTCACGAGGCCGATGCCCTTCGCGTACGCCTTGCGGTCGATGATCTTCGGTTCGAGCGGGGTCCACTCCATAGTCCGCAGCACGTGGTGCAGGGTCCCGTACGGCACGTGGACGGTGACGCCCCGCCGCAGGATCCACGCCTGGTCCTGGGCGTGCCCGGGGTAGAGCTCCTGCCGGTACCCGTCGGCGACGTGCGGGTGCCTGCCAGCCCGATGACCAGGAGCCGTCTTCTCATGGCGTCACCACTCCTTCCGATCGATGTGGCGACCGAACGTAGGAGCGCGCGGCTGAGAGAATGCTGAATGGTCGGGGATGTCGTTCGACTGCCGGCTGATGCGAACGAGGCGGGCGTCACAGCCGCTGCGGCCGGGCGGTGGGACGTGGCGGACGCCGCTGCCCGCTACCGCGCCCTCGGCTTGGACCGCTTCGCGGAGCTGTGCGACCGCCTCCCGGGCTGATGAACCGGCTCAGCCTCGTTGCTCGTCGAGCTCCTTCACCAGGCGCTTGGGGGCCACCCGCCGGTAGCTCTCCTCCACCCAGTCCTTCAGCACGTCGAGCGGCGGGGTGCTCGGCAGGAACGGCACGTCGGCCCAGCCGGCCCGTCCCAGCCCGTACCCGGTGGGGACCGCTTCGGGAACCATCAGCGCCTGCTCCAGCGACTCGTCGAGCTTCACGGACATACCGGACGTCCCCTCATCCGGCCCGAAGAACACGAAGACCTTGCCGCCCACCTTCGTCACGGTCTCGCCCCACGGGTGGTCCTCGTAGGCGCCGGGAAGCGCCAGCGCGAACGAGAGCAGGCTCCTGCGTGTCCTTCTTGGATCAGCTGCCATCGGTGCCTGCCCTGCGATGAGGTCTCGTGCACGGCGACGTGTCGCTCCATCTTCTCTCGCGTGCCACCGAGGAGTAGCGTCGGAGCGGCGAGGCGGAGGTGCATCGTCTACGCGCCGCTCCTCACCGGCTGCACCACGATCCTGTATGAGGGCCCGACCACAGGTGGCAGCGAGACGGGATGGCCCATCGCCGCGAACTGCCTGGGCCTGGAGGCGTTGCCGGTGAAGCACGGGAGCCCCACGAAGGCCGTCCCCGGGTACGACGTCCGGATCCGCGACGATCAGGTCGCCAGCACGATCGACGACCCGGCCATCCTCGACGGGATCAGCACCGCGCTCGACTGAGGACGGATAGCCTCTTGTTCCTCCAGGAGGTTCGGGTTGGCGTCGCCCACAACCGGGAGCGTCAAGGATGCCGGCCGGGGCGGCCTGCCTCCGTTCGCCGTGGGGCCGGTCGCCGCGGTGGCCGGGGTCGTGGTCGCCGTGCTGGTGGCGGTGTCGTGGCGGTACGGCTACCACCGCGACGAGCTGTACTACCTGCAGCAGTCGGCCCACCTGGCGTGGGGATCCGTGGACAGCGGGCCGCTGGTGATCGCGATCGCCCGGCTGGCGGATGCCTGCTGCGACGGCGCGCTGCCCGCGTTGCGGTTCCTCTCCGCCCTGGCCGCCGGCGGCATCGTCGTGCTGACCGCGCTCATGGCCCGGGAGCTCGGCGGAGCTCGGTTCGCCCAGTGGTTCGCCGGGCTGTGCATGGCCGTCACGGGGGTGCTGCTCGGCGGCAGTCACCTCCTCAGCACCACGCCGTTCGACGTCCTGGCGTGGGCCGGCATCCTGCTGCTGGTCCTTCGCATCCTCCGCACGGGGAACACGCGCTTGTGGCTGCCGGTGGGACTCCTGGTCGGGGCCGCGCTGCTGAACAAGAACACGGTGTTCTTCCTGCTGTTCGGGCTGGGTGTGGGGCTGCTCGCCGCGCCTTCGCGAGCGCTCCTGTGGAGCCCGTGGGTCCTGGTCGGCGCCGCCGTCGCGGCGGTCATGTGGGCCCCGACGCTCGCCTGGCAGGCCGACCACGGTTGGGCGATGTTCGAGATGAGCGGGAACCTCCGCGAGGAGCACTCCGGCCTGGGCGTCGGCATCGCGTTCTTCCCGCTGCAGTTCCTGGTGATGAACGTGGTGACGGCGCCGGTGTGGCTGTCCGGGCTGGTGCGTCTGTGGCGGGACCCGGAGCGCGGGCCGTACCGGGCGGTGGCGATCGCCTTCGTGGTGCTGGCGGTGACGTTGGCGATCGCGATCGGCGACCGGCCGTACTTCCTGGCCCCTCTGTACACGGTGCTGTTCGCGGCGGGGGCGGTGGCGTTCGAGGGGCGGATCGCGGAGGGCCGGCCCCGGGTGTCCCGGCGGGCGGCCGTCGCGGTGCTCGTGATCGGCGGGCTCACCGCGGCGCCGGTGGCCCTGCCGATGCTCCCGGCCTCGGTCCTCCGCACCGTGCCGCTGCAGGACGTGAACTACGACCTCGGGGAGCAGGTGGGCTGGCCCGAGCTCACCCGGACGGTCGTCGCGGCGTACCGCTCCATGGGGAGGCCCGACGCGGTGGTGGTGGGCTCGAACTACGGCCAGGTCGGGGCGGTGTTCCACTACGCCCCACCGGGCATCGCGCAGCGCACCTTCAGCCGCCAGAACACCGACTGGTGGTACGGCCCACCGCCGGCCAACGCGCAGTCCGCCGTGCTCGTGGGCTTCGGCCCGGAGTTCCTCGACCGGTTCTGGACCGACTGCCGTCTGGCCGCCCGAGTCCAGAACGATGCGGGAATCGACAACGACGAGGACGGCCAGCCCGTCTGGACCTGCACGGGCCGGCGCGAGCCATGGTCCCGGATCTGGCCGGACCTCCGCGGCTACGGCTGAGGCCCGGCCGCATCGCGAGCCCAGTGGACGGCGCGGCACGACTCCGCTTGTGCGGGCCGAGGGCCGATGCTACCGTTCCCCCGCCGCCTCCAGGAGGTGGCACCGACCGACCCGGAGGAGGTGACCGATGACCGCGTGCACGGTGGTTGTCGTGTCGCGCCCTGATCCGGCTCGGCTCTTCGCGAAGCCCTGACATCCTGCTCGGGCCCATCGCGGGACATCCGGTTCGTGGCGCGACTGCATCCCTTGCCGTCTCGGTCATGGAGGACCTCCGATGTCACGCGATCAACGCCACCGCGACCGCAGTGGTGGCCCGAGCACGTTCCGCTGTCGCCACTGCGGCCTGGACGTTCCCGTCCAGGCGCCGGGCACGGCACACCGCAACCACTGTCCGAACTGCCTGTGGAGCCGCCACCTGGACGACGACACCCCGGGCGACCGTGCCGCCGACTGCGGCTCCCTCATGGAGCCGATCGCGATCAGCGTTCGAGGCGACGGCGAGTGGGTGCTGGTGCACCGGTGCACCGCCTGCGACACGCTCCACCTGAATCGCAGCGCCGGTGACGACAACCCGCTCATCCTCCTCAGGCTCGCGGTCAGGCCCCTCGCCCAGCCGCCGTTCCCCATCGAGCGGGTGACCCAGCTGTGAGGCGGCCCCGAGCACCGCCGCAGCGGCCGTTCGTGGAACGACTCGGCGAACCTGCGCGTCTGTTCTCCGGCGGGCTCCGGGCCGGCCGTTTGCGGAAACGGAGCACCGGTCATAGGGTCCGCCGGATCGGTCCCTGGAAGGAGGTTGCAATGCGGAAAGTGGTGATCGTGACGACGACCCTGGCGCTGGTGGTCGGGGTGACGTGGGCCGTCATGGCCAGCACGGGGAGCGGGAGGACCCCGGTCAGCTGCATGGACACGACGTGGCAGACCTCGGCGGTGTCCACGTCCTCCACGCAGTGGGCGCCGGTCCCCGGGTTCAGCGACCACCCGATCTCGATCTTCCCCATCGCGGTGAACGTGAGCGCGGAGGTCTCGGGAGCGCCGGTGCTGTTCCGGGTCCTCAGCACGAACATCGGCAGCCAGACGGCCTCCAGCAAGCCCGGCCCGACGAGGTTCGTCCCCGGCGACAACGGCCCGAACTCGTTCGCATACCAGTGGGTCGACCGCGGGAACGCCGGAGCGGAGCACAGCATCTTCATCCGGCTGCAGTGGCGGAGCCCGACGGGCGACCCCGTGCACCTGCGGCGGGGCGACATGTCGCTGCTGTACGCGACGGACGGCTGCCCGGGCTCGTCGTAGGCCCGGCTCAGCCGGTCCGGCTCGTCCACGGTTAGGGACGGTGAGGCGCGCCGCCGGTTCGCCCGCGCCGCGCGGAAGCCATCCGAGCACGGCTGTGCATTGCCGTCGTGGAGCGGGAACGGTACGGTGCCCGCCGTTCGAACGAAAAGGAGCGCCCCGTCATGTCTCGCGTCCTTCGATCCACGCTCGTGCTGCTCGCGCTGTTCGCCGTGACCCTGGCGGCGCTCCCGGTCCGCAGCGCGGTGGCGCTGGGCCCAGGTCCCTTCGAGGTGACGAAGACGGCGGACACGAACGACGGCGCGTGCGACGACGACTGCTCGCTCCGAGAGGCCGTCGTGGCCGCGAACAAGAGGAGCGGCGCCGACACGATCGTGGTTCCCGCAGGGATCTTCCGCCTGTCCAGAACCGGTCGAGGCGAGAACCAGGCCGCGAAGGGTGACCTCGACATCACGGAAGCCGCCACCATCCGGGGCCACGGTCCGGCCCACACGATCGTCAAGGGCCTTGACGCCGATCGGGTCTTCGAGATCCGGAGCGGAGGCAGGGCGACGATCTCCGGCCTGACCGTCAGGGGTGGCAACCCCGGCAACGCGCTCGGCGGAGGGATCATGGCTGCGGGGAACCTCACGCTGCGTCGAGTGGTCGTCTCGTCGAACACCGCGGTCGCGGGCGGCGGGATCTACAACACCGCGACCCTTTCGATCAGACAGAGCCTCATCACCGGCAACAGGACGGTCGCGGGTTTCACGAACCCACAGGGCGCGGGCATCCGCACGACCGGGCCGACCACGATCGTGTCCAGCACGCTCACCCTCAACGAGACGACCTCCGCGGGCATCGGCTCCAAGACCGGGGGCGGGATCGACACGGCCGACTCGTCGCTCGTCGTCCGCAACAGCACGATCGTGCAGAACTTCGCCTTCTTCGGGGGCGGTATCGAAAGCACGAACTCGACGATCACGCTCGCCAACGACACCATCGCGAAGAACGACGCCGACGGCAACGGCGGAGGGGTGGACCACTTCAGCTTCGACGGGACCATCCACGTGGCCATGAGGGACACCATCCTGGCGGGGAACAGCCCCCAGAACTGCCAGACCACGGCCAACACGCTGGACTCGGGGGGGCACAACCTCGACACGGGGACCACGTGCGACCTGCACGGGACGGGTGACCGATCGAACGTCCCGGCCGGCCTCACGTCGCTGGCCGCGAACGGAGGGCCGACCCCGACGATGGCCCTCACGCCGACCAGCGTGGCCGTGAATCACGGGGGGGGGACGTGCGAGGCCACCGACCAGCGGGGCGTGATCCGCCCGCAGGGCCCGGCCTGCGAGATCGGCGCGTACGAGATGCCGCGCGTGATCATCACCAAGCCCACCTCGCAGACGGTGCACCAGAAGTCGTTCAAGGTGGCGTGGAACGCGCCGGGCGCCCGATCGGGGTCCGCGGCCTTCGACGTGCGATTCCGCAGGCGGCCCATCGGAGGCGGGAGCTTCGGATCGTTCCACGCGTTCCGCACCCACACCACCGCGAAGTCGGCGACGTTCACGGGCGAGTTCGGCTTCCGGTACTGCTTCTCAGCGCGAGCCATCGACAGGGGCGGGCATCCCTCGATCTACGGCCCCCCACGCTGTGTGCGGGTGACGCACTAGGTTGTCCGGGGGCGGGTGATGGCCCGATCCCGCGGGGGAAGGCCGCCGCCCCCGGTCGTCTTCGGCCGGTTCTCCCCGGGGGTTGCAGTTCGCTGTGGAGATCGCGAGGGCGTTCGATGTGGACTTCGTTGCGGACACCGGGGACCTCACCTCGTTCGGAACGCCCGTGGAGAACCTGGTGACCGACTAGGCGTCTTCCGGTTCGAGCTGCTCCCCCGGGGAGTTCTCCAGCGGCCGGTATCTGGAAGTGGAGCCCGACCGGCGGGTGGTGTTCACGTGGGGCTGGGAGTCGGAGCGGATGCCGCTCCCTTTCGGCCTGATGTCCTGGGTGGTTCGGCGAAACATCACGCGGGACCTCCGCCGGCTGAAGTCGCTCCTGGAACGCGGCGAAGGCTGACGGCGCAACCTCGAGCCGGATTCACCCGCCACCCCGTGTCCATCTTCCCCATCGCCGTCAACGTCAGCGCGGAGGTGTCGGGCGCACCGGCCCTGTTCCGGATCCGAGCAACAACCTGGGCGGGCAGACGGTCTCCAGCGACCCGGTCCGACCCGGTTCGTGCCCGGCTCAGGCCTGAACTCGTTCGCGTCACGACCCGCCAGACGTAGTAGCCGGCCGTGGCGTTCGTGACCAGCGCGTCGCGCACCGTCTGGGGGCTGGCCGACGGGGCGCCCTGCACCGCCTACCGTCCCGGACACGTGGGTCTCGTGGCCGTTGCAGTCCGCGCGCGGACAGTAGCCTCGCCCTCCCGCCCGGTCGAATCGGCGCAAGCGTCAGCGGCCGGCCGCGCGGGCAACGACACTGCACCCGGCCCCGTGCCCTGCCGTGGCTTCCGGTTACCCGGCCGGATCGATCTTGCCGAACAGGCCGTGCGTCTCGTCGACGGGTCCGGCGGTGAAGAACAGCGAGCCCGATGAGCCCGCCGCCGCGTCGTTGCCGAACTGCAGCGCCCACAGGCCGTCGATCGCGATCGGCCGCCCGCCCGGCGTCCGCAGCCGGCCGTGGTGCGCGAACGTGCCGTTCGGGCGTTCGTGGTACGCGTTGATCTGGCCGTTGCCGAAGTTCCCGACGAGGAGGTCGCCGCCGAACCGGCCGAAGCCGGCCGGCGCCATCGCCAGGCCCCACGGGGCGTTCAGCAGGCCTCGGGTGGCGACGCGTCCGAGGAGCGCGCCGTCCATGTCGAACACGTCGACGAACCCGAGCCCCCGTCCGGCCACCTCGTCCTCCGCATCGGCGTTCTGCTTGGCGAAGGCCACGAAGATCCGTCCGCCCATGTTCTGGATCCCGAACGGCGCGAACCGTGGCGGGAGCTTGCGGTCGACGAAGGCCCCCGGCATGGTGACCAGGCCGAAGTCGCTGTCGAACACGTCGACCCGGGCGTTGTGGAAGTCGGCCGCGTACAGCCGGTCGCCGCCCGTGGTCGAGGCGATGGCGAGTCCCTTGTAGCTGGCGCCCACGCCGGAGCGGTCGGCGCCGATCTCCGTCTGCGTCGAGGGTGGGGGAGGGGGCACGCCCGGGTTCCAGCCTCGGATCGTGCCGGCCTCGGTGGCGAACAGGAATGGGGCGGCGCCGGAGTTCGTCCCGTCGGTGACGACGAACCCGGATCCGCCGTTGAACACCAGGCCGGTCGGTCCGCCGGGCACGTTCACGACGAGCGGGATGGGATTGCCGGCGCCGTCGTACAAGGTGGAGACGTCGGTGCCGTTATCGGCGACCCACCACGGGGTGGTCGGACCGGCAACGAGCCCCCACGCGTTCACCAGGTTCGAGTCGGTGTGCGCCGCCTCCCCAGGCTGGTCGGAGACGAGATTCGTCACCTGGTAGGCGTTCCCTCCGGCCGCGGCAGGAGCGGCCGCGACGAGGGCCAGCAGACCGAGAACGAGCACGGCTGAGCAAGCTCGTCTGAGCATGGTCGACCTCCTTCGGGCTCCGGGGTTGTGACGACGGGGGCGCGTCCGTCGCGGCCGATCGGTCGTTCGGAGGTACTACGGTCGAGCCCGCGCTCCGGCTCGCACGATTTCGCCCGGATGCGCCTTCGATGCCGGGTTCGCGCCGGCGTCGCGCTTGGCGATCGGGGGTGAAGGACTCGGCCGGCCGGATCGGGGGCGACGCCGTCCGCGAGCGCCGCCACAATGGTCCGGTGGTTGGGAGCGTGGAGATCCGGGTGCTGGGGCCGCTCGAGGTGCGGCTCGGCGGCGAAGCTGCGCCGCTCGCGGGCGCGCGGCTGCGGACGCTCCTGATCCGCCTCGCGCTGGATCCGGGCCGCGTGGTGCTGACGTCCCAGCTCATCGATGCGGTCTGGGGCGAGGAGCCGCCCGACGGAGCCACGAACGCGCTCCAGTCGCTGGTGGCGAGGGTGCGCCGGGCGCTGCCCGGACTGGTGGAGACCCACCCGACCGGTTACCGGCTGGCGGTCCCGCATGATGCGGTCGACGTCGGCCGGTTCGAGGCACTCGCCACGCGGGGGCGCCGCCGGTTGGGAGACGATCCCTCGGGCGCCGCATCGGATCTTCGCGGGGCGCTCGCGCTGTGGCGCGGGCCGGCGCTCGCGGACGCAACGGACGCCCCCTTCGCCCGGGCGGCGGCGGCCCGGCTGGAGGAGCTGCGACTCGGCGCCCTCGAGGACAGGATCGAGGCCGACCTCCTCACGGGAGGGGACGGCACCGTGGGCGCCGAGCTCGAGTCGCTGGTCGCCGATCACCCACTGCGCGAACGGCTGAACGGACAGCTCATCCGGGCACTGGCCGCCGCAGGGCGGCAGGCAGACGCTCTCGCCGCGTACGAGCGTCTCCGCGGGCGCTTGGCCGACGAGCTCGGCATCGATCCCTCCGAGGAGCTCCGCGCCATCCAGCTCGCTGTGTTGCGAGGCCAGCTCACGGGAACCGCCATACCGGGCCCTCCCGCCGACGACGGCGAACCGGAGCCCCGCCGTGTTCCCGACGACGCTGTGGACGCCGAACCCACGGAGGGACGGGCCGCCGCCCGGACCAACCTCCGGTCCCACATCACGAGCTTCGTGGGCCGCGAACACGACATCGGGCGGATCACGTCCGTCCTCTCCGAGGCGCGGCTCGTGACGCTGGTGGGCCCCGGGGGGGCGGGCAAGACCCGCCTGGCGAGCGAGGCGGGGGCCCGCCTAGTGGAACGGATTCCGGGCGGTGTGTGGATGATCGAGCTCGCTCCCATCGGTGACCCGGGCGAGCTGCCCCAGGCGTTCCTGTCGGTGTTCGGCGCTCGCGAGACGGGGCTGCTGGCGCGGGCCGGTGCCGGTGCCGGTGCCGTGAGCCCGGGCGACCGGCTGGTCGAGGCCATCGGCGACCGGCACCTCCTGCTCCTCGTCGACAACTGCGAGCACCTCATCGGGGCCGTCTCGGCCCTCACCGACCGGCTGCTCGCCAGCTGTCCCGCGCTCCACGTCCTCGCCACCAGCCGCGAGCCCCTGGGGATCACCGGGGAAGTGCTCCATCCGGTCGACCCCCTGGCCATGCCGGAGGACGGCGCTGGCATCGCCCCGGCCGACGCGATGCGCTCCGCCTCGGTCCGCCTGTTCGCCGACCGCGCGAGGGCGGTGCAGCCGGGCTTCGCCGTCGACGAGACCACGGTCCGGGACGTGGTCGCCATCTGCCGGGCGCTCGACGGCATGCCGCTCGCGATCGAGCTCGCCGCCGCCCGGCTGCGTTCCCTCACCCCCGGTCAGATCGTGGAGCGCCTCGACGACCGCTTCCGCCTGCTGGGGGTCGGTCGCGGGGCTGCCCTCCCGAGACACCAGACGCTTCGGGCCGTCGTCGACTGGAGCTGGGGGCTCCTCAGCGAGGCAGAGCGCACCCTCTTCCGGCGGCTCGCCGTGTTCCCGGGCGGCGCCACCCTCGGATCGGCCGAGGCGGTTTGCGCCGCCGACGGCCTCGACGGGCCGGCCCGCGATGACATGCTGTACGTCCTGGCCTCCCTCGTGGACAAGTCGCTGGTGGTCTCGGGTCGCGACCGGGGCATCGGCGAGATCCGGTACACCATGCTGGACACCATCCGGGCGTACGCGGAGGAGCGGCGGCGCGAGGCGGGCGAGGACGAGGCCCTGGGGCGAGCGCACGCCGAGCACTTCGCCGGCCTCGCCGAGGCGGCCGATCCACACCTCCGGGGGCCGGAGCAGGTGGAGTGGCTGGGCCGGATGTCGACCGAGCGCGACAACCTCCACGCGGCCCTCCGGTGGGCCGTCGAGGCCGGGGACGCAGCCCTGGCGATGCGGCTGGTCGCGCTGCTCGGATGGTTCTGGTTCATGCGGGGGTCGCGGGCGGAGGCGCAGGATTGGGCGGGCCGCGCGCTGGCGCTCCCGGGCGACGTCCCGCCCGAGATCCGCGCCGGAGTGATGCTCGTCCGGTCCCTCCTCGGGATCACCGGGGGAACGGAGTATGAGCAGGCGCTGCAGTTCGGCGACGCTGCCGTCGCGATCATCTCGACGCTCTCCCCCCAGGAGCGGCTGCGCTACCCGACGCTCGAGTTCGGGGAGACGCTGATGGCCTTGTTCCGGGGGGAGGACGAGCGCGCGCTCGCACTCGCGCGTCAGCAGTTCGACTCGCCCGACCCATGGGTCGGCGGCCTGGGCCATCTGGTGGCCGGCCAGCTGCTCGTCAACATGGGGAAGGTGGGGGAGGCGAGCGACGAGATCGACACTGCGGTCGCGCACTTCAGGGTCCTGGGGGACCAGTGGGGCCTGGGGAACTCCCTAGTGGCCTTCTCCGACCTCAGCGCGACCCGAGGCCAGCAAGACGCCGCCGCCGCCGCGCTGGCCGAGGCGCAGGAGGCGTTTCGGCTGCTGGACGACCGCGAGGACATCGCCCAGCTGATGATCCGGGAGGCGATCCGTCGGGCCCAGGCGGGCGAGATCGAGCGCGCCCTCGACGAGCTCGACGCCGCCGAGCGGATCGCGGACGAGATCGGGGCCGAGGACCAGAAGCTGTGGATCCGGCTGGCCCGGGCCGAAGCGGCAAGGGCCTCGGGCCGACTGGACGAGGCGAGGCAGATGCTGGGGAGCGCGATCGCCGACTTCCGGAGGTTCGCGCGTCCCATCGACCAGCTCCTCGCGCTGCTGATGGTGGCCCGGGGGCGGGTGGAGGTGATCGCCGGCGACCTGGGCGAGGCGCATGTGTGGCATGGGAAGGCCCTGAGGGTGGCCCTCGAGACCCACGACTCCCCGATCGTCGCGCGGGTCGTGGAACTGCGGGCGGACGTGGCGCTCGCGGCGGGAGACGCCGAGCTGGCCGCCACGCTCTTCGGAACGGCGGACCTGCTGCGGGGCGTCGCCGACCAGGCCGACCCCGAGGTCCGGAGGATCCGCGCCGCCGTGCGGGCCGCGCTCGGTGACCCGGGGTTCGACCGGGCCTACCGGCGCGGCGCCGCGCTGAGGCGCACGGAGGTGCTCGAGGCACTCGCCGCCGAAGCCGAGGCATCGCAGGCCGACGGCGGCGAGGCCTCCCGGGCCGCCGGTGCTACGCCCGGCGGCGAAGGGCCCGGGCCGCGAGCGGGGCGAAGACCGCCGCGATCGCCGCGGCCCACGCGAGCGCCTGCAGCGCGGGCCGGCCGTAGCTCCCGCCCACCAGGAGACCCCGGAGCGCGTCCGACATCAACGTGACCGGGTTGGCCTTCACCCACGCCTGCATCCACCCCGGCATCGTGGCGACCTGGACGAACGCCCCGCTCGCGAAGGTCAACGGGAAGATCAGGACGAACCCGAACACCTGGACCTTCTCGGGAGCGTCCACCAGGACCCCCACCAGCACCGGCAGCCAGGAGAAGGCGAGGGAGAACACCAGCACCAGGCCGACCGCGAGCAGCGCCTCGGGCACCCCCGTGTGGATCCGGAAGCCGAGGAGCATCCCCACGCCCAGCAGGATGCCGATGGCCCACAGCTGGCGGACGACGTCCGCCGCGATCCGCCCGGCGAGCGGCGCGGAGCGAGCGATGGGCAGGCTCCGGAACCGGTCGAACACGCCCTTGCTCAAGTCGTTGTTCAGCGCCATCGCGGTGTTCAGCGTCAGGAACATCGCGTTCTGCACGATGATGCCGGCCAGCCCGTACTCCAGATACGCCCGGGGCGAGCCGGCCACGGCCCCGCCGAACACGTAGGCGAACAGCACCACGAACATCAGCGGCTGGACGCTCAGGTCGACGAGCTCCATGGGGCTGTGCTTGATCGCGACCAGGTTCCTCCATGCGATGGTGAGGACGTTGCGGACGGCCTGGCCCGGGCCGATCCCCGTGGTGACCACGGCCGCCCTCGGCCGGGCGGCGGTGACGATGGCGCTCATGCCGCGCTCCTTTCGATGTCGTCGGTGTCGTCGGTGTCGTCCCCGGCGTCCTCCGTGCTCGCGCGGTGCCCGGTGAGTGCGAAGAAGACCTCGTCGAGGCTGGGCCTCCGCACGGAGAACTCGGCGACCAGGACGCCGGCCTCGGAGAGGCGCTGGAAGACCGCGGGGGGGACCGCCGGATCGGGGACGGCCGCCGTCACGATGCCGTCCCCGACCTCCGGTTCCGTGCCGGTCAGGTCCGCGACCACTCGACCCACCGTGACCCGATCGGCGTCCCGGACCGGACTGACCTGCAGGATCTGCCCACCGACCTGCGACTTGAGCTCGTTCGAGGTGCCCGTGGCCACGACGCGGCCGCGGTCGATCACGGCGATCTCGTCGGCCAGCTGGTCGGCCTCCTCCAGGTACTGCGTGGTGAGGAGGACCGTCGTGCCGTCCGCCACCAGGCCACGGATGGCCCGCCACAGGCTCTCACGGGCCCGCGGGTCGAGCCCGGTGGTCGGCTCGTCCAGATACAGGACGGCGGGCCGCCCGACCAGGCTGGCGGCGAGATCGAGCCGCCGCCGCATCCCGCCCGAGTAGGTCCGTGCCGGTCGGTCGCCCGCCTCGGCCAGCTCGAACCGTTCGAGCAGCGTCCCGGCCCGGCCCTTCGCCTCGGGCCGGGACTGGCCGAGCAGCCGCCCGATCAGCAGGAGGTTCTCGAACCCGGTCAGCCCCTCGTCCACGGCCGCGTACTGCCCCGTGAGGGCGATCAGCTGCCGAACCTCGTGGGCCTGTGCCACGACGTCGTACCCGCCCACCGAGGCCCGTCCCTGGTCCGGCACCGTGAGGGTGGCCAGGATCCGGACGGCCGTGGTCTTCCCGGCGCCGTTCGGCCCCAGGACACCCAGCACCGTGCCGGTCCTGGCCTCCAGATCGGCTCCCGCCAGGGCGGTCGTGTCGCCGAACCGCTTCACCAGCCCCTCCGCGACGATCGCGTAGCTCATGTCCGCTCCCTTCGGTCGTTCCATGGGAGCGATGGTGGACGAGCCCGCTGAGGGGCCGGTCACACGGCGGTGTCACGGCGCGCACGCGGCGGGCACCCCGCCGACATGCGGGGTCGAAGCGTGCGCGTGGTCGTCGCGTCCGGCGTTACCCGGCGGGGTCGATCTTCCCGAACAGGCCGTGCGTCTCGTCGTCGGGTCCAGCGGTGAAGAACAGCGAATCCGACGAGCCCGCCGCCGCGTCGTTGCCGAACTGGAGCGCCCACAACCCGTCGATCGCGATCAGGTGGCCGCCCGGCATCCGCAGACGGCCGGCGTGCGCGAACCTGCCGTCCGGGCGCTCGTGGTACGCGTTGATCTGGCCGTCGCCGAAGTTCCCGACGAGGAGGTCGCCCGCGAACCGGCCGAAGGTGTCCGGGGCCATCGCCACTCCCCACGGGGCGTTCAGCCGCCCCCGGGTGGCGACGCGTCCCAGCAACGAGCCGTCGGTGTCGAACGCGTCGACGAACCCGAGCCCGATGCCGGGCACCTCCTCCTCCGCGTCGGCGTCCTGCTTGGCGAAGGCGACGAAGATCCGGTCGCCGATGGTCTGGATCCCGAACGGGGCATAGCTGGGCGGGAGCATGGGGTCCTCGAAGGCCCCCGCCGGCGTGACCAGACCGAAGGCGCTGTCGAAGACGTCCACGCGGGCGTTGTGGAAGTCGGCCGCGTACAGACGGTCGCCGCCCGTCGTCGAGGCGATGGCGAGGCCGGTGTAGCTGGCGTCCACGCCGGACCGGTCGGCACCGACCTCCGTCTGGGTGGAGGGCGCGGGCGATGGAACGGCCGGGCTCCACCCGCGGATCTGGCCGGCCATCGTGACGAAGATGAACCGGGCGGCCCCGGAGCTGGTCCCGTCGGTCACGACGAAGCCGGTGCCGCCGTTGAACACCACGCCGGTCGGTCCGCCGGGCACGCTGACCTCGAGCGCGATCTTGTTGCCGGCCCCGCCGTACAGCGTGGAGAGGTTCGTGAGGTTGTCGGCGACCCACCACGGCGTGGTCGGACCGGCGACCAGCCCCCACGGGTTCACCAGCGCCGGGTCGACGGTCGGCGCCACCCCCAGCTGGTCGGAGACCAGATTGGTCACCTGATAGGCGTTCGCCACCCGGGCCGCAGCAGGGCTGGCCGCGACGAGGGCCAGGACCGAGAACACGAACACGGTTGAACAAGCTCGTCTGAGCATGGCGACCCCCTTCGAGGAGCAGCGATGTGACGGCGGGGGCGCAACCGCCGTGGCCGATCGGTCGTTCGCAGGTACTACGGCCGAGCCCGCGGTCCGGCTCTCCCCACGTCCGATCGGGCGCCGCTCACCCGTCCGGCCTTGCTGCGTCGAGCTCGGCGAGGATCCGGTCCAGGCTCTCGGGTCCTTCGGCCATATAGGTCATCATCGCCTTCCAGAACAGATCATGGCCGATCACGGGAGGCATGAGGTCCGACCCGTCGAAGCGGAACGTGTCCGTCGCAAGCGACGCATAGACCACCTCCGCCTGGTGTCGCAAGAACGGACTGTAGTTCCGCATGTCGAACCGCCGATTCGCCACGATGACCCCCTCGCTGAGCTGCGACGTCACGTCCTCAATACCGGGACTCAACAGTAGCCGCACCACCTCGCGAACCTCGGGCCGACCCGCGAACGCTCCGATCATCTCCCCGCCTCCGATCGTGGCCCGCGAGGATCCCTCAGTGACCGGGGGGAACGGGAAGGCGTTGGTATCCCTCCCGGCCGCCCCCGGAGGCAGGAACCCCTGGGCGAACGAGGCGAACTGGTGCAGCCAGCACCCCGGAGGATTCTGCTCGACCATCGGAAGCTGTGCCTCCCAGAAGGGCGTCCGGGCCGCCCGTTTCGCTCCACCGAGAACGGATCCGTCGGTGAACACGATGCGGCCGAGGCGCCGGAACGCCTCCCGGACCTCGGGACTCTCGAACGGGATGCCTTGGAACGTCCAACGGTCGTAGGCGTCGGGACCGGCCGCGGCGAGCACGAGGTTCTCGATCCAGTCCGTGCCGGGCCATCCGCTGTCCGGCCCGTCCTCGAACCCCATGCACCAGGGGGTGCGACCGTCGGCCACGAGCCGGTCGCTGAGGGAGACGAGCTAGTCCCATGTCCGGGGGATCGTAGCCGGCTCTACGGAACTCGGGCACCGGGTACCAGATCAGGCTCTTCAGATTCACGTGCGTCACCTTCCCGCCGGGGGAGAGCCTGGCCTACGGGGCGGTGATCCAGTCCAACGGCAGGATCGTCCTGGCCGGATACGCGGCGGCCAACGCCACCACCCACGGGTTCGGCGTGGAGCGGTTCCTGGGCTGATCAGCTCCCCCGCCATGGTGCTCGCTCCGGGTCCATCGCCTCGAAGACACGGACGGGCTCCGCGAAGCCCTTGAGGTCCAGGGCGCCGAGCTCGGTGAACGCCGCGGCGTCGGTGCCGGCCGCGTCGACGACCGCCTCGTTCACCAGCACCTGGCCGGCGGCGGCGCGTGCCGAGAGTCGCGCCGCCATGTTCACCGTGCGGCCGAAGTAGTCGCCCCCGTAGGCCACCACGCGCCCCGCCGCCAGCCCGATGTGTGCGGGCGGGAGCCCGGCTTCGGGGACGGCCCGGACCAGGTGCAGGGCCGACCGCACCGCGCCGCTGGGATCGTGGAAGGACACCATCACTCCGTCGCCCAGCCACTTCACGGGGGTGCCGCCGTGCTCGCGCGTCTCCCGGTTGACGAGGGCCGCGAGCTCGGAGGCCAGCTCCGCGGCGGCCTGGTCGCCCCGCTCCTCAGTCAGCCGGGTGTACCCGGCGAGGTCGATGAACGCCACCGCGGGGAGGCGCTCGGGCCTCCCGAGGCGGCCCGACCGTTCCAGGTCGTCCTCGATGTGCTCGACCAGGTGCTCGGTCCATTGCAGCTCCTGCTGCCGTCGCAACATCGCGAGCAGCGCGCGGTCCACCAGGTCGTTGTACTGGCCCGCCATCGACGAGGCCATCTCCATCGCCTGGGCCTGGGTCATGCCCTGCTCCAGGAACGGGACCTCGAACCGCCAGTGGTAAACCTCGTTCTCGGCTTGGGTCAGCCGCCGGAGCCCCTCCGCGTAGGCCCGCCCGAGCCGCACGAACCAGGGCTCGTCCATGACCCGGGTCGAGAGACTGAGCTGCAGGAGCGGCAGGATCTCGAGCTCGTCCGCCCGGATCCGGTCCCCGGGCTCCATCGGAGCGAACCCCATGGCCTCCAGGCACGTGCGGAGGGTGTCGAACGGGACCCCCGCCTCCTCGCTCGCTGCCGCGTAGGTCCGTCCCGTCCGCTCGGCCCACCGCCGATAGGTCAGGGCGTCCAGGAACGAGAACGAGAGCCGTCCCTCGCGAACCGATTCGGCGATCGAATCCATGGGAAGACCCCCCCGCTCGCACGCCATGGCCAGGCGCACGCGCCGGACGTCGCCGGCCTGGAAGCCAGCCGGGTCACCGGCCGGCGTGAGGATCCCGAGCGACACCATCCGCCGCACGTCCGCCTCGCCGACCCCGGCGCGTTCGGCGACGTCGGCGGCGCTCAAAGCCCGTGACGACTCATCCATGGGCCCGGGAATCGTACGGGAGTGACCGAGCGGTCCTCGATGGTGCGGCCGCGCTCCCATCGCGGGCGACGAGTTCGGGCCGGATGAAGGAGATGACGGTGCTCGAGCTGGAACGGATCGACCTGTCCTCCGTGTGCGAGGCCTTGGAGGACCACTCGTACGACACGACCTGGTACTTCGACCGGGCGACCGGTTCGGCCGAGCCGAGCATGGCGGGGGAGCTCGGCCTCCTCGACTCGTCCATCGACGAGTCAGAGGAAGAGGAGGAAGAGCGGGACCCACCGCGCGGGCCTGCCCCACGAGCCCTGTCGTCACGCGTCGATCATCGGGTCGCCGCCTGCACCCCGTTCGACCGGCTTCGGCAGCGCGCCCGACCGGTACGCGAGCGCAATGGCCTCCTCCAGCCAGGCGAGCCGTTCTGCGGGCGTGGCGTCGAGCCCGACGGCACGGCGGTAACGCTCGTTCTGCCCCCACCCATCCGGCCGGGCCGGTTCCGCGGAGCGGCCGCCATCCCCAGGGCGCTCACCCATCGCCGGCCTCCTTCCGTCGAAGGATCTCCCGCAGTGCGGCCACGTCCTCGAGGTCCTGCGGCCGACCGGCCAGCTCCTTCATCCCGATGAGATCGGGGATCGACGCGATCCGCACCGCCGTCGTCGAGAGCTGCGCGATCTCGGATCGGTTCCACAGGCCCTCGAAGTCCACCGGGTTCTCCACGAAGAGGTCGACCACTCGCATCGGATGGTCGGGGTCCCACAGCGAGAACACCCGCATGCCCTTCTCCTCACGCCATCTGGCGCGGGCCGCCGGGTCGGCGAACTCATCGGGTTCGACCGGGGCGCGCGGCCGGAGCCCGATCCGCGTCAGCGTCTCCATCGTCCGAGCAGCCTCCTCCGGCGCCAGGTCGACGGCGAGGTCCACGTCGGCCGTGAGCCGCGCGTGGCCGTGGAGCACCACGGCGAGGCCTCCGACCACGACGTAGCGGATCCCGTCCCGCTCAAGTGCCTCGATGACCGGCTCGAAGATGGACTCGGCCACGGGATCAGGTCCCGTCCTCGGCCGGGGTGCCGCCCCCGCCGGCGGCGCCGTATTCGCGAAGGGCGGCGGCGAGGAACCGGTAGGTCCACTCCTCGGCGAGCGGCCTGGTCTCCGCGAACACGACCGGCACGTCGTGGTACCGGACCTGCAGCCGGGCCAGGACCTCGGGGAGCCAGCCGGGCTGCACGCGGGCGACCTTGAACAGGTCGGAGTACCGGCCCTCGACCACGACGG
>WNFV01000440.1_pt1 | contig 70501 bp, 68 predicted proteins | sample 5400101 | NCBI WGS metagenome assembly WNFV01 (sample SAMN13153361, study PRJNA577476) | soil metagenome | isolation source: 115 cm soil or saprolite under grassland replicate 1 | place: USA:California | collected 2016-06-15
GCGACCCCGCGCAACAGGGCGTACAGGCCGGCGTAGGCGAGCGTGCTCACGACGCCGATCGCGGCGAACCGGCGAGCCTGGGTCATGACCGACGACGCGGCCGGTCGCGGCCGGGAGTGCCCGGGAGCCAGCGTTCCTCTGGTCCGCATGAGGCGCCACACGCCGCGCAGGTCGGCCGCGGCGGTAGCGACGACCTGCACCCTCGAATCGGCGTCGTCGACCCAGTCGACGGGCACCTCGTGGATGCGCAGTCCGGCGCGCTCGGCGAGCACGAGCAGCTCGGTGTCGAAGAACCATGCCTCGTCCCCGACGAGCGGCAGGAGGTCACGCGCCACGTCCGCGCGGAGCGCCTTGAAGCCACACTGCGCGTCCCGGAAGCGGACGCCGAGGAGAGTTCGCAGGAGCAGGTTGTAGCAGCGCGAGATGAGCTCGCGCTTCGGGCCACGCACGACCCGGGCGCCGGCTGCCAGCCGGCTGCCGATGGCGATCTGGCTGTGCCCGGAGAGGAGCGGCGCCACGAGCGGCAGGAGCGCGTCGAGGTCCGTCGAGAGGTCGACGTCCATGTAGGCGAGAACCGGCGCGTCGCTCGCCAGCCAGGCGGTGCGCAGGGCGCGACCGCGGCCCTTCCGGTCGAGGTGAATGGCCCGGACCTCGTGGAGGTCGGACCGCAGGCGATCGGCGATCGTCCACGTTCGGTCCGTGCTCGCGTTGTCCGCGATCGTGATCCGGGCCGGGAACGGGAACCGGTCGTCCAGGTATGCGCGCAGTCGGCGGACGCTCGGCTCCAGGTCACGCTCTTCGTTGAAGACCGGGACGACGACGTCGAGGGTCGGCCCGAATGCGGAGGTCGGTGGCAGGGTCGTCGCGTCGGTTCGTGCTGTCATGCCCGCAGTCTTGCGGGCCGACCCTTTCGGTACGGTTACGCCCTGCGAGTGCGGACCGGCCGCCGCACTGCCCGCCGCCGGCGATCGTTGCCTAGCGGGTGGCTTCGGTCGTGGGCGAGCGCCGGCGAGAGGCGGCCTCGCGGGTATCCGGGAACGCCCGCGGCCAGCTGACGGACATGCTGGCGCCGCCGGCCGGCGAGGCGCCGATCTTCCAGCGCCCGCCCGTTGCCCGAACGATGGCATCGGCGATGGCGAGCCCCAGGCCCGCTCCCGCCTCCGACTCGCTCGCCCGGTGGAACCGATCGAAGATGCGCGACCGCTCGGCATCGGGTATCCCCGGCCCCGCGTCGTCAACCGTGACCTGGATCCGCCCGCCGTCGGCAACGACGTCCACGTGTACGGCGCCACCCTCGGGGGAGTACTTGCAGGCGTTGTCGAGGAGCACGCCCAGGAGGCGATCGAGCCATTCCGGTGGAGCAGCGACGACCATGCTCTCCGCAGCGGCGGTCACCTCGAGGCGCAGTCGGCGCGTCTCGGCGATGGCCCCGAAGCGGTCGGCGGTCTGGGCGGCGAGCACACCCAGGTCCACCGGCTCCGCGTTGGGCGGACCCTGGGTCGCATCGAAGCGGGCCAGCCACAGAAGGTCCTCGAGGAGCCGGCGCATGCGCTTGGACTCGAGGTCGACCCGCTCAAACGCAGTCCGATACCACGCCTCGGTGCGGTCCTGGGCAAGGGCCAGGCTGGTGTTGGCCTCGATCACCGAGAGCGGGGTCCGCAGCTCATGCGACGCGTCGGCCGTGAAGTCGAGCTGCCGCCGACGGGCGAGCTCGACCGGCGCGGCGACCCGCCGGCCGATCGCGACGGCACCCAGGAAGACGATCAGGAGGAGGACCGGCGCGATGACGATCTCGGCGAGCACGAGCGTCGTGCGCGACTGGTAGAGCGGCTCGAGCGACTGGGCGACGACATGGTAGTCATCGCCGACCTGGCCGCCAACCACCCGCAGGTCCGAGCCCTGGACAGCGATCGTCGTCGGGCCACTGATCGTCCGGTACTCCGCGGGGAGGCTCAGGTCGTTCATTCGATCCGGAAGGACGGTCCCGTCGGGTTGGACGATCCAGGACAGGAACGGCAGGCCGCCAGGGCTGTCGGGAGCTGGGCCGCCGAAATCGCCGCCACTTGGCGGTGGGCCATGCCGCCAGCCAACGGAGGACGTGAGGCGAGCATCGATCTGTTGCATCTGGGTGGCCATGAAGATCGCGACCACCCCGATCGCCACCACGACATAGGCCGCGCCCACGAGCGCCGTCGCCGCGAGCGCCACGCGAACGGACAGACGCTGGACGTCGTGGGGCCGCGCTGCGGTCACGCCTCCTCCAACCGGTAACCGGCGCCGCGAACGGTCACGATCCGGATCCCGGCGCTCGGCAGCTTCGCCCGCAGGCGGCTGAGCTGGACGTCAATCGCGTTCGAGCCCAAGGGGTCGGTCTCGTCCGCCCAGGCGTGCTCCGCGATCGCCTTGCGGTCCACGACGGCAGGCGATCGCCGCATGAGGAGCTCGAGGATGAGGAACTCGGTCGCGGTCAGATTGAGCGGCCGGCCCTCGACGCTGACGACGCGCGTCACCGGGTCGAGCGCGACGCTGCCCCTCTCGATGACCGGGCCCTCGACGCCCCTCGGCCGCCGCTGGAGAGCGCGGATCCGCGCGAGAAGCTCACCGAAGTCGAACGGTTTGACGAGGTAATCGTCGGCGCCCGTGTCCAGTCCCCGGATCCGATCGGCCGGCGCGTCTCTGGCGGTGAGCATGAGGATCGCCGTCGGCCGGCTGTGGCGGCGGGCCCACGCGACCACGTCGATCCCCTCGGCGCCGGGCATCCGCCAGTCGATGATGGCCACGTCGTACTCGTACCACTTGAGCTGGTCCATTGCGTCGTCGCCACGATCCACCGCGTCGACGTGGTAGCCGTTGTCCTGCAGACCCAGGACGATGACGTCCTGGAGCCCGGGGTCGTCCTCGGCGACGAGAATGCGCATGGGATCAGCCCCTCGCCGGCGCCGGACCGACGGGCCGCATCGTTTGCTGCAGCCGCAGGGCGAGGACCGGGCAGGCCTCGGCGAAGGATCGCAACCCGAAGACGCACGACCCGCACTCGGCGGCGTTCTGTCCGGCCATGGTATTCATCATCCCCGTGGTCCACAGCCCGCAGACATGGGCGTGCGGCGGTTCGGAGAGTTCATGGCCGGGAGCATATCGCTCGTCGCCTGTCGACTTGGTTACGAGCTACGGCCACTCGCGAGATCGGCCGCGCGACGAGCCACATCGGGTGCGCGGAGAGGCATCTGTGGCCGGACGATGACGATCAGCCAGGAGACGATGAGCGCAGCGAGAACGGCAGTCTGCCCGACGGCCACGGCCGTGACGACCGGCTCGCTGCGGGCGAGCGAGGCCAACGGCAGGTCGATCGACCCGGCGCCGCCTCCGAAGGCTCGGCCGCCCGCGCCGCCGAAGCCGCCTCCGCCGCGTGCACCACCGGCGCCGCCGGGGCCGCCACCCCCGAGCTGGAGGGCCGAGGCGAGGACCGCGTGCAGGTTCACGGTGTTGAGCAGCCCGACGCCGACGTATCCGGTCACCCATCTCGTGGCGGCGGCCGCAAGAAGGGCGCCCGACGCGAAGAACGGAAACATGTACCGCTCGTGGACGCGGGTGGGCAGGGCGTAGAAGGCGAACGCGAGGAGCGTGAACCCGAGGATGATCGCGAGACGGCTATCCCGGATGAGCAGGCCGCCGGCGACGAGCAGCCCGACGAGGCCGAGCAGCAGCGCCCCAATCGTGACGGCGGGCAGGCCGCCGGTCAGGACCAGCGAGTCGGCGGTCCACGCGCCACCCGACCCACCGATCGACGAGGCAAGGGGCGTGGGCCCCACCAATGCCCACGCGTTGAAGGCATTGGCAGTGAGCACGCTGAACTGGCCGCCGACCGAGACGAACAACCCGACGAGCCCGGCGATATGGCTGATGACCGGCACCTCGGTCAGGGGGCTCGGCGCCCAGCGGTCGATGTCGAAGGGCAGGAGCGGGAGGATGCCGGCAAGCGCCGCCGCCAGGAACGATGTCGCCAGCCGGACCGGACCCTGGGTGGAAAGGAGGCCGCCCAGCCCGCGGTCGAGCCTCGTCAGCCGCGGCCCGAGGCTCGGCCGCGGCCCCGAGCCTGGCCGGAGGACGTGCCGTCTGACCAGGATCGGTAGGACGACGAGGAGGCAGATCGCATCCTGCGGCTTGACGATCAGGCCAAGGGCCGCGAGCCCCGCGGCCGGCTCACTCCAGCCTTCCACGAGCAGGACGAGCGCCGCCAGCATGACGAGCGAACCGACCGCATCGACCTGGCCCCACAGGGCCGAGTCGTACCAGGTCACCGGAATGAAGAGGTAGAGAGCCGCCGCGACCAGGCCGGCCCTGCCGCCGAACCACCGGCCCGCCGCGCGGTAGAGGAGGATCGCGATCGCGACGTCCGCCGCGATGGCGGGCGCCTTGAGGAGCAGCAGCACCGCCTGTTCGGAGGCAATCCCGAGCAGCGATCCCACGGGACCGCCAGCCACTCCCAGGAGCCACAGCACGTACAGGTAACCGGGTGGGTAGTTCGCGCTGGGGGCCGCCGCGTAGAACGATCCGGGGCCCACGCGCGCGAGGATCGTCGCCCAGCTCTGGAACAGGCCGAGGTCGCTGGCCAGGCCCTCGCCAGGGTAGACGACGTAGGCCAGGACCAGGCGCAGCAGCAGCCCTCCTGAGAGGACCAGCAGAAACGGGCGGTGGCGGGCGATGCGGCTCATTGGCTTCCGATCGAGTCTCCTGCCGTGGTGGCTGAGGCAGTGGACGAGCGGCGCCCGAAAGGGAGGCGCCGCTCGTGGGGGACGGCGCATCGGGAGGAGGAGGATGCGCCCGATATTCGGTTGTTCTTCGGTTGTCGGAGCGATCCTGCGCGACCCAACCTTGCGATTGGATGACGGCAGCCCTGACCGCCCTGGTACACCCTTGACCCCACTTGACAGCCCTGCTACAGTCCCTGAACCGGTTTGCTAAATCGGTTTTCGCGACGGCCCCAGGGCCGTTGTCCCCCACCAGGCGCGAGACCGTCGGCCCGCCTTCCCGCGGGCTCGGACAGCGAGGATGAATGACCACACGACGACCACGGATCGGCATTGCCGACGTGGCGGAGGCGGCCGGAGTCAGCAAGACCTCCGTCTCGTTTGCCTTTAACAGCCCGGGGCGGCTGAGCGAGGAGACCGCGGCGCGGATCCGGGTCGTGGCGGACGAGATGGGCTACCGGCCCGACCCGGTCGCCCGGATGCTCACCCGGGCCCCTGGGCGGCTCGCTTGCCCGGGCGGTCAGCCGGGCGACCGTCGACGGCATCGTGGCCATCGGCCTCTCGGCGGACCACCCGGAGATCGAGCAGATTCGCCGCACCGGCCTGCCCATCGTCCTGGTCGATTCGACGGCGATGGCCGACCAGCCATCGGTGAGCATCGACGACCAGGCCGGCGCCCAGACCGCGGCCGAGCACCTGGTGGGCCTGGGGCATCGCGACTTCCTCGTCATCTCGATCGTGGAGGCGGGCTCCAGCACGCACACCGTGCCGGGCGATCGCCTCGCGGGCTATCGGTCGGCGTTGAGCGCGGCCGGGATCGCGCTGACGGACGATCGGGTCGAGACGGACACATCGACCGTTGCCGGCGGCGCGCAGGCCTTCGCGCGTGCCTGGGCGCGAGGAATCCGGCCGACGGCTGTCCTGGCGATGAGCGACGCCATGGCCATGGGCGTCATCCGGGCGGCCGCAGAGCGCGGCGTCGGCGTGCCGTCGGACATGAGCGTGGTCGGCTTCGACGACGTCGACGTGTCGGCCTACATCAACCCACCACTGACGACCGTCCACCAGCCCATCCGCCGCAAGGGCGAGGAGGCCGTCCGGCTCCTGCTCGCGGCGATCGAGCGTCGCGCTCCGGGACGCGACCACCTGCGGCTGGATACCCATCTCGTCATCAGGGCGTCGACCGGACCGGCGCCCGCCAGCAGCGGGAGGTGATCAGGGCGGAGACCTCGCGGATCGTCGCCGACGGTCCCCGGCCGGCTCCGCCGGCCACCCGGCCTGAGCATTCAGGCAGTCCATTCGTCGAGGGACTCAGTGTCCATCTGGAGGAGGAACCACAACCATGAACCACAAGCTGCGCTTGGCAGCGCTCGTATCGGGACTGGCGATCCTGGCCACCGCCTGCACCGGTGGAGGTGGTGCGACCAACGCACCGTCCGGCGGCGGTGGCGGCGGGACCGGCCTGAGCGGCGAGCTGACCGTCTGGCATTCCTACGGCTCAGGCGCCGGAACCGAGGCCACGGCCCTCAAGACCGTGACCGACAAGATCAAGGCCGCCAATGCCGGCCTGAAGCTGAACATCCAGGACGTCAAGTTCGACGATCTGTTCAAGAAGTTCGAGCTCGAGGCGGCGAGCGGCAAGGGCCCCGACCTGTTCATCGCCCCGAACGACAGCCTGGGCAAGGAGGCCCGCGCCGGCCTCTTCCTCGACATCACGTCGAAGCTCGAAGGCAAGCTGCCCAACGCCTCGCAGGTGTCGATCGACGGAAGCAAGGTCGACGGCAAGTTCTACATGGTGCCCGAGTCCCTCAAGGCGGTCGCCATGTACTACGACAAGTCCAAGGTGACAACGCCGCCGGCGACGACCGACGACCTCCTCAACGGCATCAAGGCAGGGACGATCAAGGCGGGTTTCGACGCCCACTCCTCGTACCACTCGTTCGGCTGGTGGGCCGCCTTCGGTGGCAAGCTCATGGATGACAAGGGCAAGTGCGTCGCGGACACGACCGGCGTCGCCGATGCCTACAAGTACTTCCAGGACATCCAGGCGGCCGGCGCCAAGTGGTACGACAAGTACGACGACCTGGCGAGTGACTTCAAGGCCGGCAAGATCAACCTCATCGTCGACGGGCCATGGGCGTCCGGCGGCTACAAGGAGGCGCTCAAGGACAATCTGGCGGTCGCGCCCATGCCCGCCGGGCCGAAGGGCAAGTCCGCGCCGCTGACCGGCGTCGACGGCTGGTACATCAACACCAACTCAAAGAACGCCGATCTCGCGGTGGCCTTCGCCCTCGAGATGGTCAAGACCGAGAACGAGCAGGTGTTCGTCGACACGGCCGGGCACATTCCGGCCGACTCGACGATCAAGATCTCGGACCCGATCACCCAGAAGTTCGGTGACGCGGTCCAGACCGGCTTCCCGCGCCCTCAGGTCCCACAGCTGGATCATTTCTGGTCCAACTTCGACAACGCCCTCAACCTCGTCGTCAAGAAGGGCGAGAACCCGGCCAAGGCGGCAACGGATGCCTGCACCAAGATGAACACGGAGAACAAGATCTCGTAGCGCTCAGCGGTACGAGACGACCCTCGGCCGGCGGCCCGCTTGAAGCGAGCCGCCGGCCGATGAATACTCCCCGACAACGTCGTCGCGGCCAGCGACCGTCCGGCTGACGGCTGGCACGCCCACCCGCCACCAGGAGCAAGCGGCATGAGCGCTTCTGTGATCGAGATCGGGCCGCCCCGCGCCCGCCGGCGCCGCCGGTTCTCGCCGGATACCAGGACTGCCGTCCTCTATCTCGTCCCGGCCTTCCTGGTGATGGGCATCATCACCTTCTATCCGCTCCTCTTTCAGACCTGGCTGTCGTTCACGGACTTCGAGCTCAAGAACATCAGCGGCAAGGTACCACCGAACCTCGTGGGCATCGACAATTACAGCCAGATCGTCCGGAGCGAGGTGGAGGTTCCCAACTTCGAGTTCGTCCGCTTGTTGTTCTTCAACCTCTGGTGGGCATTCTCCAACGTGGTGATCCACGTCATCCTGGGGGTCGCAATCGCGCTCGTCCTCAATACCCGTGGCCTGCGGTTCAAGCGGGCCTACCGGGCGCTGTTCATCCTGCCCGTCATCATCCCGCCGATCATCGTCGCGACCGTCTGGCGGAGCATCTTCGACCAGGACAACGGCGCTGTGAACATGGGCCTGGGGGCGGTCGGCACGCTGTTCAGGATCCCGCCGGACGCGTTCAAGATCGACTGGCTGGGCCAGGTCGACGATCCCATCAGCTTCATCCCGCTGCCGTTGGCGTACTTCGGACTACTGACGGCGAATTCATGGCTCGGCTGGCCGCTCAACTCGGTCGTGGCCACGGGTGCATTGCAGAGCATCCCGCCCGACCTGTACGAGGCGGCCGAGATGGACGGCGCCGGCCCGTGGCAGAGGTTCAGGACCGTGACCCTGCCCTTCCTGCGGCCAGCGATGCTGCCATACGCCATCTATGGCTTCGTGGTGACGTTCAACCTCTTCTACCTGTCGTACTTCATGACCGGCGGCGCGCCATTCGGACGCACCGAGCTCTTCGTGACCACCGCGTACAAGCTGGTCAACGACTTCAAGCTCTACGGCATCGCCGCCGCGTTCTCGGTGATCCTGTTCTTCATCCTGCTGGCGCTCACGCTGATCACCAACCGCATGGCAAAGGCGACGGCCAGCTATGCGGACTGAGCAGCAGGTCCTCCTCCAGGTGATCTGCCTCTTCATCACCGCAACCGTCCTGTTTCCGATCGCCTGGATCTTCTCCCTGGCCATCGACCCGCGGAACCTGTCGCGGCCGACGGGCTTCATTCCGCCGGGAGCCACGCTGGATGCATTCGCCCGCGTGATCGCTCAGCCCACCTCGGACGAGATCAGCCTCCTCGAGCTCGTCCGCAACAGCTTCCTGCTTGCCAGCTCGGTTTCCCTGTTCTCGGTGGGCATCGGGGTCCTTGCCGCATACGCGTTCTCGCGCCTCCGCTTCCGCCTGCGCGAGGTGCTCATGATCGCGATCCTGGGCGTGCTCATGCTGCCCGCGGTGGCCACGATCCTTCCGCTGTTCCTGATGCTGAACGGAATCAATCTAGGCGCCTTCAACCTGCGGACCTCGCTCATCGGCGTCGGCCTAGCCGTCGTGTCGGGCGCGCTGCCGTTCGCGATCTGGAACCTCAAGGGCTACCTGGACACGATTCCCAAGGAGCTGGAGGAGGCGGCCGCGGTCGATGGCTGCACCCGCAACCAGTCCTTCCTCCGGATCGTGCTGCCGCTGGCCACCCCGGCACTGGCTGTGACCGGCTTCCTGGGCTTCGTCTCCGGCTGGACGGAGTTCTACTTCGTGTCGATCTTCCTCAACGATCCGAGCCAGGGCTTCACCCTGTCCCTGGCCCTCAACAAGATGGTCGGCGCCTTCGGCCAGACGCCGTGGTCTGACTTCGCGGCGTTCTCCATCCTGTTCGCGGCGCCCGTGTCGATCGTCTTCTTCGTCTTCCAGCGGTACATCGTGGGCGGGCTCGCGATCGGCGGCGTGAAGGGCTGACGGTCATGGGCCAGGACTCGCCGGGAATGTCCATTCGGCGCTCGACGCACGTCCGGCTCGGGCGCATCATTAGCTGGGCATCCGTCGGTGCGATGGCATCCACCGCTCGGGGCGCTCGGACCGGAGACTCGCGTGGCATTCCCGTTCCTTCCCGGCGGGGCGATCCTGGCAATGGCCGTGCTGGGCGGCGCGTTCGCCCTGTTCGCGATCGTCCTGCGGGCGATCGACGGGACCGCGACGGAGATCAGGGGCTCGTTCCTGCCTGGCATCGTGTCGGGCCTTCGGGACTGGTCCAGCACGGGCGATCCGATGCCCGCCCGACGGAGGTCGCAGCGGCCATAGGCGCGCCGCGGCGCGCTGCCGCCGTATCCGCGCGAATCGCGGGCGCCGTGTAGTCGATGCCCATCGACATGCCGGAGTGGGTCCGCGACGCGGTCTTCTACCAGATCTTCCCGGATCGCTTCGCGAGCAGCGCCGCCGTGGCCAAACCCGGCCCACTCGAGCCGTGGGATGCGCCGCCGACGGCCCACGGGTTCAAGGGGGGCGACCTCATCGGCATCGCCGAGCACCTGGACGACCTCCTCGACCTTGGGGTCTCGGCCCTGTATCTGACGCCGATCGTCATGTCGGCGTCCAACCACCGCTACCACGCCTACGACTACCTGCGGGTGGACCCGCTGCTCGGCGGCGATCCGGCCCTGCGGATCCTCCTGGACGGCGCCCACGAGCGGGGCATGCGCGTCATCCTGGACGGCGTCTTCAACCACTGCGGCCGGGGGTTCTGGCCGTTTCACCACGTCGTCGAGAACGGCGCAGCGTCGCTCTACCGGAACTGGTTCCACCTGGACCCCACGGTCCTCGCCGGCCTCGGCCAGATCGATCCCTATCCGGATCGGGGCGGGCGCCACCGGGGCGGCGAGGCGCGCGGCTACCGCGCCTGGTGGAATCTGCCGGCCCTGCCGAAGCTCAACACGGACGAGCCGGCGGTTCGCGACTATCTCCTCGGCGTCGCCGAGCACTGGCTCCGCTTCGGGGCGGACGGCTGGCGGATGGACGTTCCCCAGGAGATCGACGACCCCTCATTCTGGCGGGCGTTCCGGCAGCGCTGCCGGGCGGTCGATCCGGACTCATATCTCGTCGGAGAGATCTGGGATGAGGCCCCGGACTGGCTCAGGGGCGACCGGTTCGATGCGCTCATGAACTACCCGCTGGCGACGGCGATCCTGGGATTCGTTGGCGGCCCCAACCTGGACGTCGGGCTGATCGAGCGCCACGACACGTACCGCCGGATGATCGACATCCTGGACGGCCCCGCCTTTGCGCAGCGGCTGGAACGGCTCATGACCAACTACGATCCGGCGGTCATCGCGGTCCAGCTCAACCTCATCGGCAGCCACGACACGCCACGAGCGCTCAGCGTGCTCGGCCACGACGGCCTTGCCCTCCGCCACGCGATGCTGCTCCAGGCGACGCTGCCCGGCGCGCCGTGCATCTACTACGGCGACGAGATCGGGATGGACGGCGGCCTGGATCCGGACAACCGGCGGGCCTATCCGACCGGACCCGAGCCCGGCGATCGGGCCGTGCGGGATTTCGTCCGGTCGATCATGGCAGCGCGCCGGGCGCACGTCGCCCTGCGTCGCGGAAGCGTCACGGTCGCGGCCACCGGGGAACGAGCGGTGGCGATCCGCCGCGAGGCAGATGGCCACCTCGCGGTCGTGGCGGTCAACCCGGGACCCGATGCGGCCCGCCTGGTCATCCGGTTGCCGGACGACCGTCCGCTGCGGGCGCTCACCCTCCCGGACCTCCCGGTCGGCGCGATCGGCGACGCTACAGACTCGGCCGTCGGAGGCGAGGCGAACGCCAGCGTCGTGGTCCTGCCGCCGACGGGCGCCCTCGTCCTCGTCGACGACTGATCGTCCGGGGCATGTCGCGGCGCAGTGCGAGCCCGGCGGTCGCCCGGACCGCTACCGTAGCCCTGCATGAACAGCCCTCGCCGTCGGCCGAAACCCGTCGGTCGCGCCGCCGGTCGCATCGCCAGGCTGGCCGCCGCAGTGGCAGTCGGCATCCTGCTCGGCGTCGTGATCGACATCGCCCGGGCCGGCGGCCCGATCGCCTGGCTGGCCCGGTGGGGCGCTCTGCCACCCTACGAGGCGCGCGGCATCCTCGTCCCGGTCGACGCGGCCGGGCGGTCCGTGTATCTCGACTGCCGGGGCTCCGGATCGCCGACCGTCGTCTTCGAGTCGGGGATGGCCGAGGGTGCGGGTGGCTGGGGCTTCGTCTTCCCGGAGACTGCCGGGTTCACCAGGGCCTGCGCCTGGGACCGACCCGGTATCGGGCGCAGCGCTGGGCGCGAGCAGCACTCCGCGCTCGACACGGCCCACGACCTGCGAGCCGCGCTGGCAGCGGCCGGCGAGCGGGGCCCCTTCATCGTCGTGGGTCACTCGCTGGGCGGCGTCTACGCGCGCATCTTCGCGGCCGCCTACCGGGGCGAGATCGCGGGCGTCGTCCTGGTCGACCCGTTCGCCCCGGACATCTCGCCGGTCGAACGGGCCGGTGTCCGGCTCGAGCCCTCGCTCGCGGCCGAGTGGGGGGCCGGCCTCCAGGGCACACGCGACCTCATCGAGCGGCTGGAAGGCCTCGATTGGCAGGCCACGATGGACCAGCTGGCCGCCGCCCATCTGGGCGACATCCCGCTCGAGCTCATCTTCGTCGACCAGCGGCTCCGCTACGACGAGCGGATCGACCCCGCCACGGAGGACCGGCTCATCGCCGCCTGGCGGGAGCTCGTGCTGGCGTGGTCAACCGACACGCGCCTGACCATCGCCGATCGGAGCCGCCATCTCGTCCAGCTCGACCGGCCCGAGCTCGTCGTCGCATCAATTCGCCGGCTGGTGGATCGCGCACGATCCGGACCCTGAACGGGTGAGCCCGGTAGGCCGGATGCCTAGCCCTTGGTCGCCCCCAGGGTCAGGCCGCTGATGAAGTGGCGCTGGAGCGCGATGTACACGAGGATCGTCGGGATCGCCGCCAGGAGGGCGCCCGCCGCCAGCACGTTGGTGTCGGTGAAGAACTGGCCCTGGAGGTTGTTCAGGGCAGAGGTGATCGGCCGTCTGTCGCCACTCTTCATGAGCAGCAGCGCCCAGAAGAAGTCGTTGTAGATGAACGTGAATTCCAATGTCGCCAGGGCCGCGAGGGCCGGCCGGCACAGCGGCAGGATGACGTTCCAGTAGATCCGCCAGACCGGCGCGCCGTCGGCCAGCGCTGCCTCGGTGAGCTCGCGGGACAGGGTCTTCATGTAGTTGCTCAGGACGAAGACGCAGAACCCTGTCTGGAAGGCGACGTGGATGATGATGATGCCCAGGTACTGGTCGTACAGGAGGCCGTTGTCGCTCAACGGCGGGGGGATGGGGAGCAGCAGGTACAGCCGGTACAGCGGGACGATGATCACCTGCGGCGGGAGCAGGTTGCCGGCCGTGAACAACATCAGGCAGACCAGATTGAAGCGCCAGCTGAAGCGCGACACGGCGAACGCCACCATCGAGGCGAGCAGGAGGGTGAGCAGCACCGACGGCACCGCCACGATCAGCGAGTTCAGGTAGAACTGGGGAAAGTTGGCCCGCTCCCATGCGTTGACGAAGTTGTCGAGGTTGAGCACCGACGGCAATGAGATGTAGCCGTTGCTCAGCGTCTCACCGTAGGGCCGGAGCGCCGTATATGCCGCCCAGAGCAGCGGGAACAACCACGTCACGGTCATGAACGTGAGGAACGCGTACAGGGCGACGCGCCGGGGCCGGATCGGTCGACGGTTCGGCGGCAGCCCGACTCTGGCCGTGGACGCCGTCACCGCCGGTCCTCCCGCATCGTCCGGGTCAGGAACAGGACGATGGGCCCGAGCGAGATCAGCAGCAGGATGACTGCGATCGCCGAGCCGAAGCCGACCCGATTCGACTCGCTGATGCTGTTGTTGGTGATGAGCGTGGAGAGCAGCTCCAGGCCGTTCTTGCCGCCATTGATGATGTAGGCGATGTCGAAGGCGCGCAGGGCCTCGATCGTCGTGACCACGACGATGACGACGTTGATCGGAGCCATGACCGGGAAGACGACCCGCAGGAACGTCTGGCGCTCGCTGGCGCCGTCAACCTTGGCGGCCTCGCGCAGGGCGGGATCGACGCTCTTCAACCCGGCCAGGTAGAGGACCATGATGTAGCCGACGTGCCGCCAGCTGGTGGCGACGAGGGCCGCCCACAGATTGAGGCTGGGATCGCCCAGCCAGTCGATGAGGTTCTCGTTCGAGGTTCGCCCCAGGGCATTGTTGATGAAGCCCTGCTCGGGCGCGTACTGCAGCGTCCAGATGATGCCGATGACCGCCAGCGACAGGACGACCGGCAGGTAGAACACGGTCTGGTAGATCCGCGTGCCGCGGATCTCGCGATCGAGCAGGACCGCCATGAACATCCCCAGCGGGGTGGCGATGAACATGAGGAAGGCCAGCCAGATGAGGTTGTGCTGGAGGGCCGGCCAGAAGAACGGGTAAGCGGTGAACAGCGACTCGTAGTTCTTCAGGCCGATGATGTTCTTGTCGGTGATGGCGCCGATCCCGTTCCAGTTCGTGAACGAGAAGAGGACCGAGACGAGCGTCGGTCCCCAGATCAGGGCGAGGTCGAAGAACAGCGGGACGCCCACCATGAGCGACAGGACGAGCTTGTCCCGGCGCGTGAGCAGGCTGTAGCGTCTGCGTGCACGACGCCCAAGGGCGGCCGCCCCCGAGCCGCCGGTCTGACCCGGCAGGGCGGGGGCGAGGCCTTCGCGAGCGCGGTCAGCCAATGCGTGGAACAGTGTAGCGACTGCCCCACGGCCCTCTTATCCGAGCGTGTCCCAGAAGTCCTGGATCTTCTTCTGTAGGCCAGCCAGGTCCTGGTTGGGGTTCTTGAGGAAGTCGAGCAGGAACGCCTGCATCCCGTTGGGACCGGCGAAGTTGGGGTTCGTGTCGCGGTCAAGGAACTGGGTGATCCGCTGGGCGCTGCCAATCACCTCTGCCGCCTTCTTCTGAAGCGGCGTGTACGTACTCGTATCGGCGTCCTTTGACGCGGCGATGTTGCTCTTGTCAGCCGTGACCCAGGCCACTTGCGTGGCCGGATCGGCGAGGTACTCCAGAAAGGCCTTGGACCCAGGGAGATTCTTGGGAGCCTTGCTGAGCATGAAGCCGTCGATCGGGGCGTCCAGCGCCTTTTCGGCGTCGTACTTCGTCCCAAGGTCCGGATAGGGGAAGAAGTCGAGGTCGTCCAGGTCTGCCTGCCCGGCCGTCTGGAACTGCTGGGACAGGAACATCCCGTGGAAGTACATGGCGGCCTTCTTCTGGACGAGCGTCTGGGACGCGTCCTGCCAGATACGGCCGGCGGCGCCTTCCTGGTGGAAGGGCAGGATGCTCTTCCACGTGTCGAAGACGGTCTTGACCTTCGGGTCGCTCCACTTCTGCTTGCCGGCCATCAGGTCGACGTGGAACTGGTAGCCGTTCAGGCGGAGGTTGAGGATGTCGAACGTGCCCATCGCCGGCCAGCCGTCCTTGTCGGCGAAGGCGAAGGGAACCAGGCCGTCCTTCTGGATCTTGGCTGCCAGCGTCTTGAGCTCGTCGAACGTCTTGGGGATCGTATAGCCCTTGTCCGCGAACAAGCTCTTGCGGTAGAACACCGCCCATGGATACAGGTAGATCGGGATGAAGTATTGCTTCCCGTCGTCGCCGGTCGAGCCGACCTTGAATGCCTCACCGTACTTGGATCCAACCTTGGCCCAGACGTCGCTGATGTCTGTCGCGAGCCCCTGCGCGGCGAAGAAGCGCATCCGGAAGCCCGAGAACCAGGTCCACACGTCGTCCGGTGTGCCCTGGAGGTACGAGCTGATCTGGTTCTGGAATGTACCGTGGTCGACGGTGTTGACCTTGACGGTGATCCCGGTCTGGCTGGTGAACTTGTCGACCGCGTCCTGAAGCGCCTTCTTGGGGACGGCGTCGGAGTAGTTCGAGCCGAGGGTGATCGAGCCCCCCGCCGGTGACCCACCTCCGGACGGGGCGGCACCACCGGTGGTCGGGGATGCCCCGGGCCCGCAGGCGGCGAGCAATGCCGGAACGCTGGCAATGCCGGCCACGCCGGCCATGCCCCTGAGGACATCGCGACGGGTGAGGCTCGGCATGCCGGATGCTGCCGGCGAACGGGGCGCGTCCGGGTGGGCCATGGGTCCTCCTCCAGGCTGCTCGGTGAACACCTATTGTGCGCGACCAACAGAAACCGACACAACCGGACGGATTGTGCGGCTCGGCCCGGGACGGTGTCAAGATATTCCAACAGGTTCGCGCACCGTACGCGCGGTAGGCCGTTGACTTGTGTTGGTTTCTTGTGCAATCTCTCGGCAGCAGCCGGCCGCTCAGATCCAGACGGAGACCTCGCTGGGCGTTCTTGGGACGAACCGCGGCGGCGCTGGCAATCGGCTCACTGGAGCTCGTGGAAGGGGAGGCCGAAGGGGTGCTAGCCCGGCAGCGGCAGGCATACATCCTGGAGCGGGTCCGCGGCGATGGGGCCGTCCGCGTCGCCGACCTCGTCCGGGAGCTGGGCGTCTCCGACATGACGATCCGTCGCGACCTGGAGCTGCTCCACGCCCGGGGACTCATCGAGAAGGTGCACGGCGGTGCCACGGCCGTGCCGGGCAGCGCCCTGTTCGAGCCCGGCTTCGCCGCCAAGCTGGCCCTCCAGCAGGCCGAGAAGGAGGCGATCGCCGAGGCCGCCGTGGCGCTCGTGGATCCCGGCACCGCGATCGGCATCTCCGCCGGAACGACGACGTATGCCCTCGCCCGCCGTCTGGCCGACGTCGTGGGCCTGACGGTCGTGACCAACGCCGTACGGGTCGCCGACGTGCTCCACGACGCCTGGCGGACGGACCAGACCGTCGTTCTCACGGGGGGAGTCCGGACGCCATCCGATGCGCTCGTGGGGCCCTTTGCCGTGGCGGCTCTCCGCAACGTCCACCTGGACCTGGTGATCATCGGGGTTCACGGCATGGACGTGCGTTCGGGGTTCACGTCACCCAACCTCCTGGAGGCCGAGACAGATCGCGCGTTGATCGACGCCGGCCGCCGGCTGGTGGTCGTCGCCGACCACACGAAATGGGGCGTCATCGGGCTCAGCTCCATCGCCCGCCTGAACCAGGCGGATGTCCTCATCACCGACTCGGGACTGGATCCGGCGGCCCGCGAGGAGCTGGCGAGCCACGTCAGGGAGCTCGTGGTGGTCGAGGCCCGACCCCCGGCGATCCTCACCCGCGCGGCGGCGCCGGAGCGGCCGGGTTCCGAGCCAGCCGTCGCGGGGACGGCCTCCGGCCGGCCCGCTCGGGCGGATTCGGTTCGCTACCCGCCGGGCCCGCCGCTGCGCGGTTAGCCCGCTCGCCCGCCGAGGGCGCGCACGGCCGCCTCGACGCGCGCCGTTGCGTCGGCGATCGACGTCCCCGGCGGGACGGAGAGGGGCGGACCGAAGCGCACCGTGACCCGACCGCGCCGCTGCGGCAGTCGTGCGCCCTTCGGCAGGATCTCGTGCGCGCCAGCAACATGAACCGGCAGGATGGGGGCGCCCAGGTCGGTTGCCAGCAGCCCGATCCCGTCCTTGAAGGGCATCAGGGCGCCCGACACGGAGCGGCCGCCTTCCGGGAAGAGGAGGACGTTCCAGCCGTCGCCCAGGAACTCGGCAACCCGCTCGAGCGAGGCCCGGACGCGTTCGGTGCGGCCGAACGGGAAGGTCCCGAAGGCCAGGGCGGTGAATGGACCGAGCAGCCCGCCGTCGAAAAAGTAGTCGGCGGCCGCGGCGACCGCGGTGCGGGACCGGACGCGTCCCGGCAGCGCCGCGAGGATCGAGGGTGCATCGAGGTGGCTGGTGTGATTGCCGCAGATGAGCACGGGCTCGGCGAGGCCGCGGAGATGTTCCCGGCCCTCCACGCGCGGGCGGGCGATCAGGCGGACGATCGGCCGGACGGCGATGGCGCCCAGCGCTGCACGGGCGAGCCCGGCCGGCCGCCCGAACGCCCAGCGCGACGGCTCGCCCTCGGCCGTGGCTGCGCCTCGCCGGCTGAGGGCGACCCTGGCAACGGCCGCCAGGTCGGCCGAGGCGGACAGCTCGTCGACCTCCAGCGTCGAATCCAGTCGCTCCTCGAGCTCGAGCGCCAGGGCAACGAGGGCCAGCGAGTCGAGCCCGAGCGTTTCGACCCGCGTGGCCGGCCCCAGCCCGGCCGGCGCCTGGCCATGGGTTCGCACAAGGGTGGCCCGCACGGCAGCGACGACGGCGGCCTCCGCATCGGCGAGGCTCATCTCGGACGCGGCTCCGGTTCCGGCCGGTTCGCCGCCAGCGGGAGGGCCGGCTCTGGCGCCTGAGGCCCGAACGGGCTTCGCGATGGCCGACCGGGGGCCGGCGCCCGTCGCCTCCTTCCGTCGGTCCGAGCCGCCGTCGAGCGGCGCCTCCGTCGCCAGCCAGGCGGCGACCTCTGCCCGGCGGATCTTGAGGGTATGGGTTCGCGGCAGGTCGGATCCCGGCCAGCGCCACCAACGGCGCACGCGCTGGTGGAGGGCGAGCCTCCGGTTGGCGGACGCGACGGCGCCGTCGAGGACCGTTCGCAGGGCGTGCTCCTCGAGATCCGGGTCTGCCGGCAGGAGGATGGCCACGACCCGGCCCGGCCCGTGCTCCAGGACCACGGCGGACTTGACCGCCGGCTCGGCGGTCAGCGCCGCCTCCACGTCGTCCGGGTAGACCTTGAGCCCGTTGGGCAGGGCGATCCGGTCGCGGGTTCGGCCGAGGATGACGATCTCGGCGTGCGGGTCGCCCGCTGGAGCGACGGTCGCCGCGTCGCCGCTGTGAACCCAACCGTCCTCCAGCGCCTCGGCGGTTTCCTCGGGCCGCTCCCAGTAGCCGAGCATCGCGTTGGGCCCGCGCGCGAGCAGCTCCCCGTCGGCCGCGATCCGGACCTCCATGCCGACCATCGGCCGGCCAACGGTTCCCGGCCACCGGCTGGAGCGCGTGTGGCCCGCGATCGCCGCGCACTCGGTTGCGCCATACCCCTGGACGACCAGCACGCCCATCGCCTCGACCGCGAGCTGGAGATCGGCCGGCAACCGGGCGCCGCCGGAGGTGATGATCCGCAACCGGCCGCCGAACCGGGCGAGGACGGATCGGAACAGCACGCGCCGCAGCACGATCGGCAGATGGAGTGCGATCGCACGAAGGCGGTGCAGCCGCTCGAGACGGTGCGACCGGCGGGCCTCGCCGTCGATCGCGTCGACGAGCACCTGCAGGATCTGGGGCACGGCCGAAATTGCCGTGATCCGCTCGCGGCGAAGCGTCTCGAACAGCACAGCCGGGTCAGGCCGGGCAGGAACGTGAGCTGCGAGCCGGTGACCAGGCCATGGAACAAGGGGACGATCTGCCCGTACATGTGGGACAGAGGGATCAGCGACAGGGCCAGCTCGGCCTCGTCGCCCGCGCTGCAGAGCACGGCCCGCGCGTTGTGGACGAGCGCGGCATGGCTCAGGACGACGCCCTTTGGATCGCTGGTCGTGCCGCTCGTGAACAGGATCTCGGCGATCGCCGTCGAGTCGGGCGGCGGAGGCAGATCCGGCTCGCCGTCCTCCGGAGTCGGATCGAGGCCGGCGGGCGCCAGCAACACGACCGGCACGCCCAGGGCAGCCACCTCTTCGTCCGGGATGCCGGCGCCCGCCAGAACGAGCCGTGGGCGCGTCCGGGACGCGATGCGGATGGCGACGTCCGGCGCCATCCGGACGTCGAGAGGGACGATCGCTGCGCCCAGTCGCCAGGCGGCGAAGTAGGCGACGACGAGCCAGGGATCGTTGGCCGACCAGGTCACGATCCGGTCGCCGGGCGCGACGCCCCGCGCCGCCATCGCCGAAGCTGCACGTCGGCTCGTGGCCAGCATCTGGCGATACGTCCATCGCTCACGGCGGCGCCCTCGGGCGACGGACATGACGGTCGCCTGCGGCGTTCGACCGACGGCCAGCTCGAGCAGCTCGACGAGCGTCTCGCCGGTCCGCCGGCGGGCCCACGCCGGCACCGCCGGACCGGCCAGAACGACGGTGCCGCGGGCGGCGCCGGCCGACGTCTGTGGTCTCTGGCTGGCTCGCGTCACGGCAGGATCATGGATGCGCGAGGCCGGCGGCGCGGAGCCCGTAGTAGGCCAGCGGCAGGACCAGGATGAGCGAATCGATGCGGTCGAGGAGTCCGCCGAAACCGGGCAGCCACGTCCCTGCGTCCTTTGTTCCGAACTCCCGCTTCAGCGCCGATTCGAACAGATCGCCCCAGACCGCGCCTACGGCGACCAGCGGCGGCAGGGCCACCAGGATCGCCGCCGGCATCGGCGGCACGACGGGCAGGAACAGGGCCAGACCCAGCGCCGCCCCGACGAGATTGCCCGCCAGGCCCTCCACGGTCTTGTTGGGACTAAGCTGCGGCGCGAGGGGATGGCGGCCGAACGTCCGTCCGGCGACGTAGGCCCCGATGTCGGAGAAGGCGACCGCCACCCCGAGCACGAAGAGGACCTTCCCTCCGCCGGCGACGTCCCTGGCGATGAGCGTCCCGTGACCGAGCAGGAGCGGCAGGTAGCCGAAGCCCAGGGCGCCGAAGGCCAGATGCCGGATCCCGTGCCGGATGTCGGCCGCCACGACCGGTTGCACGATGCCGACCAGGAGCAGCAGCGGGATCATCGCCAGGAGCGTCGCCGCGCCGGCCAGCGCGAGGCCGCCGGCGATCACGGCCCCTATGGCGAGCAACGCGCGGTGGCTGGCCGGCAGCTCGGTCAGCCCCCCGAACTCGCGGAGGCCGACCAGCGCCAGGGCTGTCATCAGCAGGCTGACCGGCAACGGGCCCGACAGGCAGGCCGCGACCCATATCGCGGCGATGACGAGCCAGCTGAGCCAGCGGGCGAGCAGGGTCCGCGGGGCGGCGCCGCCCCGGCGGGCGACTCCGAACAGGGCCACCGCCGCGAGCGAAACCGCCGAGAGGACCACCAGGCTCACGACGATGTAGCCGGAGCCCGGCGCCGCCCGGGGATCGACGAGCAGGTCAGCCGGCACGGTCGAGCTCGACCCGTGCCGTCGCCACGCGCTGGGCGAGGGTCGCCAGCGAGCCGACGACGATGAGGGCCGCGGCGGCCGCCAGGAGCCGGCCGTCGCCGGTGACGTAGGCGGCCGGCGCCGCCACCGCCAGGACGATCATTCGGCCCGGCTTCGACATGATGCCGCCGTACTGGCGCCGCCCACCGGCCGCCCGGGCAACGACGCCCGCGTAGCTCGCCAGGAGGGCCGCGATCACCGCGGCCAGCGCCAGCCGCGGCTCGACCGACGGATTGAACGCCAGTCCGCCGATGAACAGCACGTCCGCTACCCGGTCGCCGAGCTCGTTCCAGAGCTCGCCCACCGGTCGGGAGCGACCCGTCCGCCGCGCGACCGTGCCGTCGAGGATGTTGAGGACGAGGCGCGCGGCGGCGAGTACCGGGATGGCCAACAGCAGCGCAGGCGCCCGGCCGGCAAGGGCGAGGCAGCTTCCACCGGCGGCGGCCGCGACGACCGCGGCGCCGGTGATCGCGTCCGGGCTCACGCCACGGGCGACGAGCAGGTCCTCGATCGGTCGAACCAGACGTTGCGAGGCCGGCTTCAGCCCATAGAGTCCCACTGGCAGCCCCTCCGACGGAACCCACTCGACGGCCCTCTGCGGCCAGCCCCCGGCGCGCCGGCTGTGGGCGCGGTCACGATGGCGGCGCGCTTCCCGTCCGTCAAGGCAGGGACGGCAGCCGTCGGATGACGAAGTCGACGGCTCCGGGCGGGCAGCAGCTCAGCCGGGACCGACCTCGGCCCTGAGGAGTCCGCGGCCGCCCTCGTCAACCAGCAGGTACCGGGTGACCCCGGCCGATGTCCTCCATGCCGAGCCCACGAGCACGCCGCCTGCCGCCGCCGGCAACAGGTACTCCAGGCGGTACGTCCGGGGCAGCGCAGTCAGAACCTCGCCCATGTCACCGGCCAGCAGCGTCTCCTCCAGCCAGTCGACATAGACCGCGTTGTTGGCGTGGGCCATCGGGTCGAGCTCGTGAGGCCGAACCGAGAAGCTCCGCCGTGTGGCCGTGGTGGGCGATGCCTCGGGATCGACGCGGGTCGCCTGGAAGCCGTCCGCCATCGCGGAGAACAGCGCCGGAAACTGGGCGGGGACCCGCATCGGCATCCCGCGAGCGGTGTCGGTCATCACCCAGTCGGTGTCCGCCTGCGCGGCCAGGCGACCGTCGGCGGATCGGATCTCCGTCCGACGCCGGGCCATGACCCGCCGGAACCCGACGACCCTGGTCGTGACCTCCGCGGTCTCACCCATCGGGATCGGCGCCGCCACGTTGAGCACCAGCCCACGCACGACCCAGGCCAGCCGGCGAGACGCATACCACTCGCGCCCGAAGCCGAGTCGCTCGGAATGGATCCAGGCGATGTCCTGGGCCCACCGCAGCAGGGCCGAGGCGCGCAGGGTCGCGTCAGCTCCGCACTCGTCGAAGCGGGCTCGGTAGGGGACGACCGCGGTCGCCGGAGCCGTGCCAACCGGCAAGTCGTGCCCGGCGGTCACGGTCGAGCCCGGGCCAGCCCGGCCAGCGTCTCGATCGTGATCAGGCGGGTCGCCTGGTGGGGCGCCGTCATCCCCTCGAGCCGGACGATGCAGGCCAGGCGGGTATCGAACACGACCAGGCCGACCAGCAGCGACTCCTCTTCGTCCGCGGCGTGCTGACGGGCGTCGTCGAGCTGATGGAGGACGTCGGCGTTGATGCCCCTCGCCCCCCACTTGCAGTCGTAGGCCTCGGCGCCGCCGGCCGCCTCGACGGTGACGTCATAGGGATGGATCTCGGCGCGCACGCCGTCGAACAGGACCCGGCGTTCCCGTCGAACCGCACCCGCGGATGCAGCGCGATGCCGCAGCAGGCGCTCGGTCAGGGCCTCCACGATCGCGCCGCGGAACTGGCTCCGCACCTGCTCGCCGCGCCCCGCGACCTGCAGCGAAGCCTCCAGGATGGCCTCCGATCGGGCGTCCGGAAAGCACGCCGGCACCATGGTCCGCCACGTATCCGGATCGGTTCGCTCGCCATTCATCACGGCCCGGGCCAACACGAGCTGGGCCGTGGAGGCCGTCTCGAGGAGCCCGGCCATACGATCGACGAGCGGATCTGCCTGGATCCCGGCATAGACGATCGCTCGAGCATCGGGCGCCGCGTCCTGGAAGCGCACGGTCAGGCGCCGCCGGGCGGCTCGCCCAGGGCGAGCGCCACGAGATCCGGGAAGGTCGACAGCCAGTCGATGGCGCGGTGTGGGTCGCCGATCAGTCGCGCCTCCTCCACCGCGCTGTCGATGGCCGAGACGGCCACGGGCGAGGCGGCCTCGAGTCCCCGCAGGTCCGCGATGGCGCCGAGCCGTTCGCCCTGGGCGGCGACCAGGTCGGTCACGAACGACCATTCTTCCTCGATCTCCTCGCCCAGCGAGCCGAGCGCGTCGAGGGCGGACAGGGCCCGATCCAACAGCTCCGCAACGGTCGCACTCACCGCGGCCAGCGTACTCGAATCGGACGGGCGAGCCTCGCCGATGGATGTCCTGCGCCGGAGACCGGAAGACCGATGGGTCAGGTCAGGCAGGCGGCGTCAGCGCGAGCGGATCTCGAGTCGGCGGCGCCGATTCCGCGCGGTTGCGGGATGGACCCGGTCGGGCGCCCGCTCCAGCTCCCGGCGAACGCGGCCGACCAGGCTGCTCAGGACCGCGCGGTGGCGATCGTCCCAGGCGGCCGAGTAGGCGGCGATGGCCTCCCGCCGGATCGCTGCCGCAGTCACCCGCTCGCCGCGCCCCTCGAGTGCGGCGACGCCGTCGAGAACGGCTCGGTACAGCGCGGGCAGGTCCTGTGAGGGGGAGGTCGGGGGCACCACCGGGGCAGCGTCGAATGAGCGGGTCGGGGACGCCATAGCGAAGTGGTCCCGTCCGGGCGATCCGATGGGGCCACGCGATCAGTCGCCGCGATGTCCGCCCGACCTGACGGTGAACCGGTCAAGGTTGCCCGCCGCCGGTCCCCAGCTGGCTTCGACATCGTCCACCCATGCCCCACGCGGCCCATCACGGAGGAGCCCGAGGAGTGTCTCGAGCCGCCCTCGAGGGCCTTCCGCGACGCAGCGAACCGATCCATCGGGTTCGTTGGCCACCCAGCCCGCCACGCCCAGGTCCTCCGCTTCGGCAATCACAAAATAGCGGAACCCCACGCCCTGGACCCGACCGCGGACGACGGCGTCCAGGCGGACGGCGGCGTCCGGGAAGGCCGCGTCGTCGGTCATGGGCCGGCCGGCTCGATCCGCGGCCATGCGAGCGCCAGCACGTCCACCGCCAGCTCCGGACTGGCATTGCCGTCGATTGCCTCGCCGATCCGTGCCAGACGGGCGATGAACCGGGCGAGCGAGCCGTCCGGCGCTCGGTCGGCCGCCGATCGCATCTCCTCCAGGAGTCCGGGGTCGTGGAGGCGGCCGTCGTCGCCGAGCCGGACCCGCTCGAGGTCGATCGCCAGCTCCCGCCAGACGTCGACGAGCTGCGCCGCAGCGCGCCGCCGCTCGATCGGACTGGCACGACCGGCCGGCTCCGCGACATCCCCGGCCGGCTCCGGTGCCGTCCCCCCGCTGGGCTGGACATCGGCGTCCGGAGCCGTGTCCGGAATGGCGCCTCTCCCGGTCGTCGGCCCGGGCGTCGCCTCGGGGAGCGCCTCGGGCGTCGCGGCCGAACTGCGCCGGCTCGAGGGGATCGACGCCCGGCGTGAGGAGAGGCGTGAGGCGAGGCGGGCCGCCTCGCGATCCGGCGGCTCCACGGTTGGAGCACCTGCCCGAGCGATCGCATCCGACAGGTCGCGCGCCCGGCCGAGCAGGGCTTTCACGGCGGCCAGCCGCCGATACGGCCGAAGAGCCAGCAGGTCGAGCAGTGAACGGTCCATCTCGGCCCGGGCGGCAACCCCGTCCGGCGCGAGGGCATAGGCCAGCGCCAGGCCGGGACGGCCACCCGCGAGTCGGGCCACGCGAGCCGCCGCGGGCGGGTCGACCACGCCCCGCTCGGCCAGCCACGCCTCGATCTGGCGGGCGCCGACGGTGCCCAGGCGGAGGCGGGCACACCGCGACCGGATGGTCGGCAGCAGGCGGTCCTCATCGTCTGCGCATAGCACGATGACGACGCCGCCGGGCGGTTCTTCGAGCGTCTTGAGGAGGGCGTTCTGGGCGTCCTCGTTCATGCGATGCGCTCGCTCGACGACGGCCACCCGCGCGCCACCTTCGACAGGCAGGAGGGCGAGCTCGGCGACGAGGGCCCTGATGGCGTCGATCCGGACCTGGTCGCCCGGACCCTCGGGAGCGAGTCGGTGGAGATCCGGATGATTGCCGCGGGACACCAGCCGGCAGCCCCGGCAGGTTCTACAGGGCCGATCGGCCGCTACCTGCGCGAGGCAGAGCAACCCGGCCGCGAGGTCCAGGGCGAGCGTCGTCTTGCCGACCGACGGCGGGCCGGCGAGCAGGACCGCGTGCGGCGAACGCCCCTCGATCATCGGCCGGATCGCCGCCAGTGCCGCCGGCTGGCCCCGGGTGAACGGTCCGCTCACGAGGAACCGGTCAGGCCTCTGAGGTGGTCACCGTCGACTTGCGGGTCGTTCGGCGCTTCGGTGCGGTGGCCGTGTCGCCCGACGATTCTTCGGTCGCCGCCTTGGCGTCTGTCGCTGAGGCCGGTGCCGCGGTTCGCGGCCGGGCGGCGCGTCGCTTGGGCGGAGCGTCGTCGGCCCCCTCGGCCACCCCACCCGCCGACGTCTCGGTTGCACTGGCCGCTGCCGTCGTGCTGCGGGCGGTCCGGCGGCGGGTCGTCGACACCGGCGCTGCCACGACGGGCGACTCGCTCGCCGCCGTTGGGCTCTCGGCGGTCTTGCGCGGCCGGCCCGGCCGTCGCTTGGGCGTCGCGTCGGCGGCCGGCTCTGTAACGGCGGCCGCCGACGGCAGCGCCGTTCTGGCTTGCGGGGCGGCGGAAGCGTCGGCCCTGGGCCGTCCCAGGCGTCGGCCCGCCGGGCGACCGGCGGCGCTGCCAGCCGGGCCACCGCCTGGACCACCCTTGGCGGCCAACTGGGCGCGCAGGAGCGCCTCGAGCTCCGGCGGCACCTCGCTCCATTGCTCTCCGGGTCGCGGCGCGCCGCCACCCACCTGAGGACCGCGACCGCGGCCACGATCCGGTCGCTCGACCCGATCGTCTCGGTCGGCGGGCCGGCCGTAGCGCTCCTCCCGGCGGCCGCCATCGCGACCACTTCGCGGCGGGCCACCGGTCCGCCCGCTCACGTCTGGGTAGCGGTTGATGCCGCCGCCGCCACCGCGCCCGTATCGTTCGCGGTCGACGGCCGCCGAGTAGCCGCTCCTGGCTCGGCCGCCGCGGCCGCCCACGGGTCCCCCGGCTGGGCCCCTGGTCATGCCGCGCCTTTCGGCGATCAGGTACTCCGGGATCGCCGGCTCGTCGTCGAATTCTTCCTCCGGTGGCAGTGGGGCGCGGCTCGTCGGCTGGCGCGGGACGCCCATCTGCGTGTCCCAGACGGACCCGAACGCGGCCGGCCGAGGCGAACGTCGCGCCGGTGCCGGCTCCTCGACCTGGTCGTCGAGCAGGTCGGGCTCGGCAGCCGGAAGAGCGTCGGTCACGGCCTCGGGCTGCTCGTCGCGGCCGCGGCCCCGGCCCCGTCCGCGACCGCCGCGCCGGCGCCGCCGGCGCCGGCCGTCGTCGGCCTCCTCGCCCTCGGCGATGAGCGGCGGCTCGCCGGTCGGCTCGAGCTCCTCGGCCCCTGCCAGCTCGTCCTCGTCGGGCTCCGCCGCGACCTGTGCCGGCCGAACCCTGGACAGCTTCTCGCCCGGCAGCGCGATCAGCGAGCCACTGGCTGCGGCCAGTGGCTCCGGCTCTGCCGCCACGGCCCGGCCACGGCCCCGGCCGGTCCGGGCAGTGGCGGCAACCGGCTCGGCCTCGCCTACCCGTCCCCGTCCGCGGCCCGTTCGGCCTCGCCCTCGACCGGTCCCCTCGGTCTGCTTGTCGGGAACCTCCGTCATGGACAGATCGGCCTCGTCGCCGGCTACGCGACGGCCGGATCTCGACGAGCCCTTCTCGACGCGCGCGATCTGGGTGATGTCCGTGAACAGGTCGGCCACGTCCATGAGATCGGACGAGGTGTTGCCACGGAAGGAGATGACTTCGCAGCGGACGCCCATCTCCTGGACAGCCCGGATGGCCGGCGCGAAGTCGCCGTCGCCCGAGACGATGATCGCCACGTCCAGGTTCCGGGCCGTCTTCATGAGGTCGACTACGAGCTCGATGTCGAGGTTCGCCTTCACCTTGCCGTCGCCGTACTTGCGGATGTCCTTGCTGACGACCCGGTAGCCGTGGCGGGCCAGGAAGGAATGGAAGTTGCGCTGGTTCTCGTTGTCGGGATCGAGGCCCGTGTACGCATAGGCGCGTACGAAGTCGCGGCCGGAAACGGCCGACTTGAGGAGCGTGACGTAATCGATGTCCACGCCGGCGGCCTTGGCCGCATAGAAGATGTTCGCCACGTCCACGAAGACGGCGACGTTCTTACCCACGATGACTCCTTGATGTCGTGTCGGTGGCCGGCGCGCTGCGCTGCTCGGCGACCGGATTGTTCAGTTGCGGCCGGCAGCGACGCGCGCCGCGGCCACGGATCGTGCAATGCGCGGACCGGCTTCGGTGAATCCCTGGCGCTCCCAGCGGGTCCGCTCCGCGGGATCGTCGGGCCGAACCGCCTCCACGGCGGAACAGGCCTTGTTGTGCGCCGACCGGAGGACCTCCTCCAGCAGCGCGTCGGTCACCCGGTCGGCGTCGTGTGCCGGGTCCACCACCAGCAGGTCGACGGTCCCCACGTAGCCGCCGGCCCGGACGGAGGGCCGGAGCGCGAGGATCGCGCCACCGACGACCTCACGCCGCGCTTCCGCGACGAAGACGCTCGCCTGAGGCAGATAGACCAGCTGGCGCAGCAGAGAGGCCGCATCCATCGGGCTCGAACCGTCCGCGGCGCGCGGGCTCACCTCGCACAGTTGCGCGAGACGCTCGATATCGGTGATGCGGGCCGTTCTGACCAAATACTCCACGCCGAAGGTGCACCCTCATGAGGTGGTGGCCGCCGAAGCCATTGAGTCACCGGATCCGCTGGATCGGGCGCCGGTGCGAGGGACCGCTCAGCGCTGCGACCGTCCGCCTGTACTGGAGCCCGTTCGCCACGCGCCGGATCCTCGCCGACCGGTGTTGCAATCGGCTGGCCCGTGGCTAATATACGGCATCGCTTCGGCGGCTACCTGCGTGCCGCCCGGGCTACGGATATCCGCGACGCTCTCGTCACGCACCGCCGCCATTCCCCGACGAACGGCCGAGACCAGATTGAGCGGCCTCGTCGGCAACTGATGGCGAAGGGCGCCGATGGTGGGCCGGTTCCGTACCCGTGCATCTGCGCCGGTCGCCGACCCGGCGTCGGCCGGTGACCCGGTCGATGGGCTAGAGGAGGAGTTTGTTCATGAAGGTCACCAAGCTCGGCGCGCTCGCCGTGGGTGCGTCCCTGGTGCTCGGCGCCTGCAGCCAGGGGGCCAGCACGGCTCCCGGCAGTGGCGGTGTCGCCACGAAGGGCACGGTCAACATCGCGATCGAGCTGCCCCAGCAGGGGTCGGATCTCGCATCGTCAGAGCCGATGATCAACGGCATCAAGCTGGCCGTGAAGGACGCCGGTGGCGTCGCGGGCAGCTACAAGGTGGAGATTCCCAAGTCGGCGATCTTCGACGACGCCAAGGACGGCGCGCACGATCCACAGACGGGCGCGCAGAACATGCAGGCGATCGTTGCGCTCGAGAATGTCATGGCGGTCATCGGGCCGCTCAACTCGAGCGTCGCCAAGGTGCAGATCCCGATCTCGAACGAGGCCGGACTGCTGCAGTGCTCGCCGGCCAACACGAACGAGGGCCTGACCAAGCCGGAGTTCGGCGCTCTCGAGATCCGCAAGGCGCATCCCGACAAGATCAACTACATCCGGGTGGTGACGACGGACGACAACCAGGGTCCCGCCGCGGCGAAGTACATCCTGGAGAATCTCAAGAAGAAGAACGTCTACATCATCGACGACACCGAGACGTTCGGTAAGGTCATCGCCGACAACTTCCAGAAGTACCTCGAAGCCAACGGCGGCACGGTCGTGGCTCGCGACGGCGTGCCCAAGACGACGACCGACTACAGCGCCATCCTGACCGCCGCGAAGGCCAAGAACCCCGAGGCGATCTACTTCGGCGGCGTCACCGCGACGGGCGGGGCGCGCATCCTCAAGGCCGCCATCCAGGCCGGCCTCGACGTCCCGTACGTGGGTCCCGACGGCATCTTCGATGGCTCGGCCGCGACGAAGGACTCGTTCCTCAACCTGACCGGTGACGACGCGAAGAACGCGATCGCCACGGCGGCCGCCGTCGGCGACTTCCCCGGCCGGGCCGATTTTGAGAAGAAGTTCAATGCCGAATACGGCAAGGCCCCGACGGGCTACGCCGCCACGGCGTATGCATGCGCGCAGGTCGTGCTCGACGCGATCAAGCGGGCGGGCGAAGGCGCCAGCATGAAGGAGCTTCGCGAGAAGGTCCGGGCGGCCGCTGTCGACACCTCCGTGTCGTACAAGACCGTCATCGGCGACATCAAGTTCGACAGCAATGGCGACACGAGCCAGAAGATCATCTCGTTCTACACCTATGACCCGGCCACAAAGGACTGGGCCTTCAAGGAGCAGCTCGACTTCGCCAAGTAATTCCTTCGCCAACCGGTCACGTTACCGGGCACCGGCACAGCACAGGAGGCCGGGGGATCAGCGTGGTTCCCCGGCCTCCGCGTCTCATCCTCGGTCGGTAAACAGCATCGAGAGGGCCGCTCGTGACGACTGCCGCTACATCGGGTTCGCCGGCTGGGTCGGGCCGGATGCGCTCGGCGCTGACCCTCGTCGGCGCCAGCCTGCTGGCTGTTTTGGGCTATTTCGCGGTGCTCGCGCTCATTCTGCCCGGCGGTGCCCCCGTCGCGGCTCAACAGGTCGCCAACGCCCTGACCCTCGGCGCCATCTACGCCCTGGTCGCGCTGGGCTACACGATGGTCTACGGGATCATCGAGCTCATCAACTTCGCCCACGGCGACGTGTTCATGGTCGGCGCGTTCGTGGCGCTGTACTTCCTGGCCGGTCCGATGGGCCAGAGTGGCTCCGCCGTGACGAACCCCCTCCTGCTCGGCGGACTGCTGCTGGCGACGTTCGTCGTGGCCATGACGGTGATGGCTATCGTCAACGTGACGATCGAGCGATTCGCCTACCGGCCCCTCCGCCACGCTCCACGACTCGCTCCGCTCATCACGGCCATCGGCGTTTCGCTCATCCTCCAGAACATCATGCAGATCCTGGTCGGGACCGGCGACCGCAAGGTCCCCCAGATCTTCCCGAACGTCCATTTCGATCTCATCGGCGCGTCGATCGGCTACCTGAACCTGTTCATCCTGGTCGCGTCCCTGATCCTCATGTCCGGACTCCAGCTGTTCGTGAGCAGGACCCGGCTGGGCCGGGCGATGCGGGCGACCGCCCAGGATCAGCAGGCCGCGCAGCTCATGGGCGTCGACCTCAATACGACGATCGCGATGACGTTCCTCATCGGTGGGGCGCTGGCCGGCGCGGCCGGCGTCTTCCATAGCCAGTACTTCGGCTTCGTCCGGTTCGACCTGGGCTTCAACGCCGGGCTCAAGGCATTCACCGCGGCTGTCCTGGGCGGGATCGGCAACCTGACCGGGGCCGCCATCGGCGGGTTCATCATCGCCTTCATCGAGGTGTTCGCCGGCGCCAACGGCCAGCAGCGCTGGTCGCAGGCGATCGTCTTCGTCGTCCTCATCGTCGTCCTCGTGTTCCGGCCGGCCGGCATCCTCGGCCAGCAGCTGGGAGAGCGGGCATGAGCGGGCGCGTTGCCAACAATCGCCGGTCAGGGCTTGGCGCGGCGCGCGAGGGGTTGGGGCGATACGCGGGCGAGCACCGATCGATCACGATCATCTTCGGGATGGCCCTTGTCGGCGCCGTCCTGCCGCTGTTGGCGCTCGTTCCCCCGTTGAGCTTCTTCCAGGGTCAGAGCGTCTGGCTGAACGGCTTCTCCAACGCGGGGGTGTTCGTCCTGCTCGCGCTTGGACTGAACATCGTCGTCGGGCTGGCGGGCCTGCTGGACCTGGGATACGCGGCGTTCTTCGCGATCGGCGCCTATGCCTACGCCTACGGCGCGTCGCCCTTCTCCGGCAACCACGCCCCGTTCATCCTGATGCTCCTCATCGGCGCCCTCGTCGCCGCCACCTTCGGGGTCCTCCTCGGCGCTCCCACCCTCCGACTGCGTGGCGATTACCTGGCCATCGTGACGCTGGGCTTCGGTGAGATCGTCCCGATCGTCTTCCTCAACGCCGAGAAGTACACCGAGGGCACGAACGGCATCGGCGGCATCTACAAGCCGGACATACCGTTCGTCGAGTTCACCCTCCTCAATCCGTGGCCGTTCTATGTCCTGATCCTGATGATCGTCACGGTGACCATCGTGTTCGTCTATCGACTCCAGGAGTCGCGCATCGGACGGGCCTGGATGGCCATCCGCGAGGACGAGCTGGCAGCCGCCAGCAACGGTCTCAACACGGTCACCACGAAGCTCCTGGCGTTCGCCCTCGGCGCCTCGACCGCCGGTTTCGCCGGCGTCTTCAACGCCTCCAAGCTCACCCTGGTGAGCCCGGACCAGTTCCTCTCGACCGTGTCGTTCTCGATCCTGGCGATGGTCGTCCTCGGTGGGATGGGCAACATCTGGGGGGTCGCCCTGGGGGCCTTCGTCATCTACACGATTCAGGTCGTCTTCCTCAAGCAGCTGAACTCACTCTTCGAAGGGCTGCATGTCCCGATCCTCGAAGACATCAACTTCGTCCAGTACCAGTTCCTGCTGTACGGACTCGCCCTGGTGTTCATGATGCTGTTCAGACCCGAAGGGTTGTTCCCCAGCCAACGTCGGCGGCGTGAGCTCCACGTCGCGGACGCGGCTGAATCGGAGATCGAGGCCGTGGCCGCGCTTGACGAGTCCATCTCATGACGGCCACGCTCGATTCCCCGCTCATCCTGTCGGCCCGCAAGGTGACCAAGCGGTTCGGCGGCCTGGTGGCCGTGCACCAGATCGATTTCGACATCCCGGAGGGATCCATCGTCAGCCTCATCGGGCCGAACGGCGCCGGCAAGACGACGTTCTTCAACATCATCGCCGGCATCTACGATCCCACGTCGGGCAGCATCGCGGTCCGCGGACAGCGGATGATCGCGCGGCCGATTCGGCCCTGGCTCGAGCCATTCCTGTGGGTTGGGCCGGCGGTCGTCGCCGGGGTCCTGACGAGCCTGGCGGTGTATGTGACCAAGAGCGAGACGCTCGCCTTCGTCGGCGCCTTCGTCACGCTCATCGCGCTCATCGCGATGCTCCTGTCGGCGATCGTCCGGCCCGAGTGGTACACCAGACTCCTGCGGCGGGTCGGGATCTTCCGGAGCGCGCGTCCCAACGACGTCGTCAGGTCCGGCATCGGCCGGACGTTCCAGAACATCCGCCTGTTCCAGAACATGACGGCCATCGAGAACGTGCTCGTCGGGATGCACACCAAGCTCAAGGCCAACCTGCTCGATGCGATGTTCTCCACGCCCCGCAACCGGCGCGAGGAGGAGACCTCGCGCGTGCGCGCACGCGAACTGCTCGCCCTGGTCGGGCTCAAGGGCGTGGGCGGTGAGCTCGCCAAGAACCTGCCCTATGGCGACCAGCGCCGGCTGGAGGTGGCCCGGGCGCTCGGCAGCGAGCCGGCTCTGCTGCTGCTCGACGAGCCGACGGCCGGGATGAATCCGCGCGAGACGGCGGACATGATGAAGCTCATCAACAAGCTCAGATCGGAGCTCGGCCTGACGGTGCTGCTCATCGAGCACGACATGAAGGTGGTCATGGGCATCAGCGATCGGGTCACCGTGCTCGATCACGGCGAGCGCATCGCCGAGGGCACGCCGGACGAGGTCCGGCGCGACCCGAAGGTCATCGAGGCCTACCTGGGAGCGCCGGCCGCATGACCGAGACGACGGCTGCCGCGCCAACCACGGGCGGCAACGGTGCCCGCGGCGAGGCCATCCTGGTCCTCCAAGACGTCCATACCTACTACGGCCACATCCACGCGCTCCAGGGCGTCTCGATCGAGGTCGATCGCGGCGAGGTCGTGACGCTGATCGGGGCGAACGGCGCCGGCAAGACCACGACGCTGAAGACGGTCTGCGGCCTCCTCCATCCACGTGAAGGCCGGGTGACCTTTGAAGGCCGTGACATCTCGCGTCGCGCCGTCCACGACCTCGTCCGCGACGGAATCGGCCATGCACCCGAAGGCCGGCGAATCTTTTCGCGCCTGACGGTCCTGGAGAACCTGCAGATGGGCGGCTTCACCCGCAAGCCGGCCGAGATCGCCGGCGACACGGAGCGGGTGATGACCCTCTTCCCGCGGCTCCGCGAGCGGACGAACCAGCAGGGCGGCACGCTGTCCGGCGGCGAGCAGCAGATGCTTGCGATCGGCCGAGCGCTCATGTCCCGGCCCCGGGTGCTCCTCCTCGACGAGCCGTCCCTGGGGCTCGCCCCGATCCTGGTTCAGCAGATCTTCGCGATCATCAAGGAGATCAACGAGCAGGGCACGACGATCCTCCTGGTCGAGCAGAACGCGCTCCAGGCCCTGAACGTCGCCCATCGCGGCTATGTCCTCCAGACGGGCCAGGTCGTCCTCTCCGGCACGGCTGCCGAGCTTCGAGCGAACGAGACCGTCCGCAAGGCCTATCTCGGCGAGATCTGAGGCCGGGCGATCGCCCGAGGCCCCATCGATGACCCGGGCGTAGACTCTGCGCGCGACAGATGTCGCGATTCCAGCCTCGAGCACCCGAAACGATGGACAGTTCTGGCCCTTCGCAGCTCACGCGCATCGCGGGGCCGGGACGGGGACCCGGCGTGGCCCTCGCCGCCGCGGCCGTCTTCCTCGTGCTGGCGATCCTCAAGCCGTGGGGGGCCATTCCCGGCTTCGAAACCACAGGGAGCCGGGGCGTCGGCGGACGCGGCCAGGCGGCGGCCTCGGACGGCGCGGCGCCATCGCCGTCGCCGACCCAGGATCCGCTCGTGGATCTCGAGCGCCATTGCCCACAGCCGTCTGGCTGGCGGGTCTTCGCGCATGAGCTCTGGTCCGGCGGGAACGTCCGGTCATGGAAGAGCCTGACTCCCGCGCGCGAGGCGTCCGGGCCGCTGGATCCGACCATCCCGCTGGTCCCGGTGACCTCCCAGCAGGTCCCGCTGCTGGGCTACTGCGCGCCGTGGCAAGGGCCCGACCGGCCGCCGGGCATTGGGACCATCAGGGTCTGGCGGATCACGCCGGATGGCCAGGTGGCCGTACCCGTTCGCCTTCAGCGGGTCTTTCCCGCCCAGGCCACGGTCCTGGGGGCCCTGTACGCTGCGCCTTCTGTGGCGGGTGCCCCTCCCATTCGTGGCCTGGGAGCCATCGAGTCGTGGCCGGCCGGCGTCTACGTCTTCGAGATGACCGACGGAGAAGGCTTCCAGCGGTGGTGGAAGGTCGAGGTCATCATCACTCCTCCACGCCCGCCCGTGGCGACGCCGGCTGAGTCGACGCCCGGCTGAGTCGACGGGCCGGGACGACCGCGCTCAGCGAGGTTCGGGCTCCTGGTTGATCTCGAACGCCGCCCGGGCCAGCCCGGCCAGGCCAATCGCCACGATGTACAGGCCCGGCGCCCGATCGGGCCGCAGCGACGCCAGGGGTCCCTCCAGGATGAGGCCGGCGACGCGCAGCACGTAGCCGATCACCGCCAGGCCAAGGACGATGAGGTAGGCCGGCCAGCGATCGAGGGCGACCGGCCGTTCGCTGGCGAACGGCAGCGTCACGAGGGCCAGCGTGGCCAGGGCGGCCAGGAAGACGACGATGCCGCTCGCCTCGAAGGCGTTGCCGCTGATCGGGGGCAGGCCGTCCGTACCGCCCACCGTCCACCAGGGCAGGAGGCTGCCGACGAGCAGGATGACCGCGGAGGCAGCGGCGAGCCGCCTGCCGCGGCCGAGCGGTCGGCGATGCATCGCTACTCGGCGACGCTGTAGACCTCGGGGCGCAGGACGCCCACGAAGCGCAGGTTGCGGTACAGCTCGCCGTAGTCGAGGCCGTAGCCCACGACGAACTGATCCGGGATCGTGAAACCCGTGTAGTCGACCGGGATGTCCACCAGGCGCCGGGCGGGCTTGTCGAGGAGGGTGCAGATGCGGAGCGAGGCGGGATTCTTGCCGCGGAGGTAGCGAACCAGGTAGTTCAGGGTCAGGCCCGTGTCGATGATGTCCTCGACGAGCAGGACCTGTTCGCCGGCGATGGATGCCGACAGGTCCTTGAGGATCCGGACGAGCCCGGACGACTCGGTGGATGCGCCGCCGTAGGAGCTCACCTCCATGAGGTCGATCCGCAACGGAATGTCGATCTCCCGCATCAGGTCGGCCATGAACGGCAGGGAGCCCTTCAGGACGCTGACCAGGGTGAGCCGCTGGCCAGCATAGTCGTGGCTGATCTGGCGTCCCAGCTCGATCACGCGCTCCCGGATGCGCCCTTCCGACAGGAGCACGTCGGCGACGTCGGCCTGGAGATCGACGGCGTGGCTCACGCGCGCCTCACCGGATCGTGAGGCTCATCGCAGGCAGGTCGGCGAATCACCGGCGAATCACCGGCGAATCACGGGATCGTGGCGGTTCACCGGCGGGCTTGGTGGCTCCTCGAGATGGGCTCGTCGACCCAGCTGAGCCGCAGCTCGCCGGCGGCGTCGGCGGCGAGCCGACCGGGACGCCGGCGCCGTGGGCAGCGCGACCTCCGTCGCCAGGGTTGCGGCGGAGGGCACCGGCGCGTCGATGGGTGCCTGGCCGGGGGCCACGACCTCGGCGGCCGCCTGGGCCGCGGCCAACACGACTGCTGCGGCGGGATCGACGGCCGGCTCCTCGAGCGGCTCCTCGACGATGGCTTCGGGCGGTCGCACGAGGGTGGACTGGCCAAGGGCGCCGCTCAGCCCCTCGACCAGGCCCAGCTTGCCGTACTTGAGCATCAGCGCCCGGAAATCGCGTCCGTAGAACAGCTTGACGCGGACGTCCGGATACAGCTCCCGGAGCCGGCGCAGCTTCCGATTCTTCTTGCGGACGAGGCTCTGCCTCAGCGTTGTCAGCTCCACGTACAGCTCGACGTCAGGCAGCCAGAAGTCCGGCGAGAAGCTCTCGGCGACGCCACCATCCAGGTTCCAGAGGATGGGGAACGTGTGCGGCTCGTACTCCCAGCGAACCCCGTAGAAGTCCAGGATGCGGGCGAACTCCGCCTCGCTGGCGTGGGCGAAGGCCGTGGCCGGTGCAACGGCGGAAGGTTCGGACGGCGGCGGAAGGGTCGATCGACGGGATCCGCCCGACGGAGCCGCCCCGGGCCGGGCCATGCGTCGCTCGTTCGGCGAGGCAGGCGATCGAGGCGGGCGTGGCTCCATCGGCATGCAGTGTAGCGGGTCTCGGCCCCATCCCGGTCTCCTTGAATTTGCATACCCCCTGGGGGTATCATGCCGCGGATGACCACGCCGGATGGACGCTCGAGGGCTCAGCCACCGGGCAACGACTTCCGCCACTCGTACTCCAAGGACAAGGCCCAGCTGCGCCGGCGCCTCTCGCGCATGGAGGGTCAGGTCCGGGGAATTGCCCGCATGATCGAGCGTGACGAGTACTGCGTGGACATCCTCCAGCAGACGGCCGCACTGCGGGCAGCGGTGGACGCCCTGTCCATCCTGGTGCTCGAGGATCACGTCCAGGGTTGCGTTCGAACGGCTGCCGAGCGCGGCGAGGCCGATGCCTACGTCGACGAGGTCATGGACGTCGTTCGGCGGACGCTGGGCCGGCCGATCCGCGCGAGCGGACGTTCCGGCTGATCCGCGCGAGCGGACGCTCCGGCTGATCCGCGCGGCCTCGCCCCGTACCAACGGTGAGCGTGCCGCAGCCGGTCGGGGGATACCCACAAAACGCTGCATTCGCGCACCATCGCGTGCGTGACCGATCATCGCCCGCCGCAGCTGCCGATCAGGGCGCCGGCCATCGCCGCACCGCCGCCGATCGTCGAGCGGCGGACCGGCTACCGCCGCGCGGTCGATCGGGCCGCGCAGGACGAGGCCGAGCTTCTTGCGCATTGCCTCGACGTGCTGGCGGCCGATCTGCCCGCCGAGGAGCGGCTGGCGGGGCTGCTGGCCCTGCTCGCCCGGACCGTGGGTGCCCGCCGCGCGGCGGTCCTGGCAGGAGGGCTCGAGCGGCGGGTGGCGGTCTCCCTCGTCGAGGGCGAGGACGCGAGCGCGGCCCAGTCGCTGGCTGCCTGGCTGGACGCCCAGGCGCCTCGACCCCGGCCGGAACGAGCCGCCGCGCCGGCTGCACCGATCTCGTTCGCCGTGCACCTCCCCGACGAGCCGTCGAGCGTCGTCGCGGACGCGCTGCTGGCGGCCGCTGGCGCGCCCTGGCCGTATCTCGGAATCGACGCCCGGGCGGCGAGCCGCGAATCGGCAGGCCAGCCCGATGCCGTCGCGCATTTCGCCTGCCTCGAGATTCCGGAGGCGGGATCGGTCGCCCTCGGCTTCGACTTCGCCTCGCCGGACGACGCGGCGTCGGTCGGCAAGCGTCTGCCGCCGAACCTGGCGCGCCACGCGGCGGTGGCTCTGGCCCTCGTGAGCGGACAGCTCGCGATCGAGCGTGAGCTCGTCGAGCTCCGCGCTCGGGAGGCCGAGCGGACCACCTTCGTCTCGACCGTCGCCCACGAGCTGCGGACGCCGCTCACCGGGCTGAATGGCTACCTGGAGCTGATGCTGGCCGGTCGGGTGGCCGATCCGGAGGTCGCGCGTGAGTTCCTCGAGCGCAGCCACGGCATCGTCGGATCCATGGGCGAGCTCGTCGGCGACCTGCTCGAGCTGTCGCGGCTCGAGGCCGGCACCCTGAGCCTGGAGCTCCGACCGATCTCGGTCCACGAGGTGGGCAGCCGGGTCATCGACCAGGTGGCGCCGATCGCCATGGATCGCGGCATCGCGCTGCGAGTCGACCTGCCCCCGCGCCTGCGGTCGGCAACAGGCGATCGCCGCCGGGTCGAGCAGATCCTGGGCAACCTGATCGGGAACGCCCTGAAGTTCACGGCTCGCGGTGGTGCCGTCGAGCTCGCCGGCTGGTTCGATGGGCCGGTGGCGCTCGTCGCCGTTCGCGACGACGGGCCGGGCATCGCCCATGACGATCGCGGCCGGATCTTCGAGCGCTTCTACCGAGCCGGGGACAAGGAGCGGGTCACCGGCACCGGCCTGGGCCTGCCGATCGCCCGCGATCTCGCCCGGGCGATGGACGGCGACCTCGACGTGGTGTCGGTCACCGGCTCCGGCACGACGTTCATCCTCGCCCTGCCGGGTCCCGTTCCGGTCGATGACGTCAGCCTGGCTTCGATCCTCGGCCGCGCCGTGGCCTTCGAGGAGGTCCGGCTGGAGGAACGCGCCGTCCTGCAGGCCATCCAGACGGCCGGCAGGTTCACCTCACCGCTGCCGACGCCCCGGGCCCTGCCGACGCCCCGGGCCCTGCCGACGCGCCAACTCGTTGCGCCCGGCCCGGAGGAAACGCCGGCGCCGACCGAGGGCGAGCCGGGCAGGCCGCGGCTCGTCGGGCCGCCGGGCTCCCGGCCTCGCACCTTCCGGCTTGGGGTCATCGAGGGCGCCGCCAGCAGGCCGGACTCACCGACGCTCGCCTGACCGGGCTCGGTCGAAGCCGGCACATTCGGAAGGCGAAAACCGGCATTCGGGAGAATTCGCTGCCGCCAGGATCGGAGCGTGACGGTCTCTGCGGCCGGACCGTCCGGGTTATCCACGAAGCTGTGGACGGTTTCGGGTTTCGTGGATAAGTCAGGTTGACAGGCCGTTCACACGATCGTAACGTCCGGCATCCGCACCGGGGCAGACGCCGTAGGGTAACGTGGCTCACGAGGGGTTCGGGGAGACCCGGCCTGGAACCGAATGAGCCGCGGAAGACCGATCCGCCGCCCGCGGTGCGCGGAAACGACGACGCCGGGAGCGGATCGCAGGCGGCATCGCGCGACCCATGAGGAGGGTCCGTGCCCCACCGTCGCGGCCCGCTCCCGACGGACGTCCGAACCCTGCCCGCATTGCCCGCCGAGTTCGACGTGATCGTGGACGCTGGCCTGGCGGCTCTCCACCTCGAGGCAGGGCCGAACCAGCGGACCGCGCTCGGTGATCACGTTCGGCTCCTGCTGGCCTGGACGGAGGCGATCAACCTGACCTCGATCCGGGACCCGGCGGCGGCCGCCCGCGAGCACGTCCTGGACAGCCTGACCGCCGTTCCTCTTCTGCGGGCGCATGGCCTGACCGCCGTACTCGACCTCGGCTCAGGAGGCGGCTTTCCGGGGATCCCCATTGCGATCGTCCTGCCAGCCCGGCGGGCACTCCTCGTGGAGTCGGTCGGCAAGAAGGCACGGTTCCTGGCCACGGCGGTCGGGGCACTGGGTCTCCAGCCACGGGTTGCGGTGGGGACCTCGCGGGCCGAACGGCTGGCCACCGATGGGGGTCACAGGGGACGCTGGCCGGCCGTCGTGGCCCGGGCCGTGACCAATCTGGCAGAGCTTGCCGAACTTGCCCTGCCGCTCCTCGCCCCAGGCGGCCTGCTGGTGGCCTGGAAGCGCGGCCCACTCGAGGAAGAGCTGTCGCGCGCGGCACGAGCGCTCGGGATCCTGGGCGGCGGCGAGCCCATGCTGCGGGCGGTCCACGTCGACGGGCTCTCCGATCACGTCCTGGTCACCATCGAAAAGCGTCGGCCAACACCGGCGGGCTTTCCTCGGGACCCGGCCACGAGGCACCGCCGCCCGCTAGGCTGAAAATGATGCGCATCGCGGTCCTGTCGGACGTCCATGCCAACCTCCCCGCGCTGGATGCGGTCCTCGCGGATGCCGGACCCATGGACGCGGTCTGGCACCTGGGTGACGTGGTGGGCTACGGGCCCGATCCGAACGGCGTCGTCGATCGGCTGCGCCAGGTCGGCGCGATCGGGGTTCGCGGCAACCACGACGCCGCGGCGATCGGCGATCTCGATATCGGCGACTTCAACCTCGACGCGCGAGCGGCCATGGAATGGACCCGACAGGAGATCGGGCCGGCCACACACGACTGGCTGGCGGCCCTGCCGCTGCGCCGCGAGGAGCAGGGCCTGACCCTTGTCCACGGCAGTCCCCGCGACCCGACCTGGGAATACGTCCTCTCAACGGCGATCGCCCAGGCCAACCTGGCCGCCTTCGAGACGCCCTGGTGCCTGCACGGCCACACCCACGTCCCGATCGTGTTCCGCGCGGCGGGCTCGGGCATGCAGGCGCTCGGGCCCCAGTCCGGCGCGGTCCTCTCGCTCGACGAGCGCCGGGCGCTGCTCAACCCGGGCAGCGTGGGGCAGCCCCGCGACGGCATCCCCGACTCCAGCTATCTCGTGCTCGACCTCGACGCGCGTGAGGCCTCCTGGCATCGCGTGGCCTACGACATCGGGACGGTCCAGTCGGCGATGCGGGAGGCACGCCTTCCCCGGCCGCTCATCGAACGGCTGAGCCTGGGCCTGTGATCCAGGGCATTCCGGGGCGCCACACGGACGGGCATTGCGTGAGCCAGGTGCTGTATAACGAGGGCTGCCCGAACGACGTCCCGAGAGTTCCCGAGGAACACCACCTCGCTGCCGACGTCGAGTGCGGCCAGGGACCTCGCGCCACTGAGCTCGGCCCGAAACTGCCAGCAGTCACGCTCGAGTGCGTCATCACGGTGATTGGAGCAGCATGATCGGAGGTCGCAGGCCGCTCAGCGGCCGGAAGCTCGCGGACCGCCGCGTTCGGGTCGAACGGCCGCATTCGCCGTACTTCCGCTGGACGGGTCCTGGCCAGCTCGTCGCCAAGGAGGCGGCCAGCCTCCCCACCACCCCCCTCGGGCGGTTGATCGCGCGCGCCAAGAAGATCGCCATCGGTCGCCCGCTGGCGAGCGAGGAGGAGATCGGCGAGCGCCTCTCGAAGAAGAAGGCGCTGGCGATCTTCAGCTCGGATCCGATCAGCTCGTCGGCGTATGCCACCGAAGAGATCCTGAGGGTCCTGCTCGTCGCCGGGGCCGGTGCCCTGCTGCTGTCCACCCCGATCTCGATCGCCATCGCGGCGATGCTCGCCATCGTGTCCATCTCGTACCGACAGATCTGCTTCGCCTACCCGTCCGGCGGCGGGGCCTACGTCGTCTCCCGGGAGAACCTCTCCCACAGGGTGGCCCTGGTCGCGGCGGCGGCCCTGCTCGTCGACTACGTGCTGACGGTGGCCGTCTCGTCCGCGTCGGCCATCGCCCAGATCGTGTCGGTCATTCCGGACCTCCACGTCGTGGGCATCGAGATCGGCGTGCTGTCGATCGCCCTGATGACGCTGGCCAACCTGCGGGGCGTGCGCGAGTCGGGCAACATCTTCGCCGTCCCAACGTACCTGTTCCTGGGACTCGCCCTGCTGATGATCGGCCTGGGCGTCTTCCGGGTCGTCACCGGTCAGGCGGCCCCGTTGCCGCCGCACCCCCAGGCGGTCCCCTTCGGCCACGGGGCCGGGACGGTCGAGGTGGTGTCCGTCTTCCTCGTCCTGCGGGCGTTTGCCAGCGGCTCTGTCGCGCTGACCGGGACGGAGGCGGTCACCAACGGCGTGCCGAGCTTCAAGCCGCCCGAGGCGAAGAACGCGGCGAACACGCTCATCATCGTGTCCGTCCTGCTGGGCATCCTGTTCGTCGGGATCAGCGTCGTGGCCGATGCCTTCGCCATCCGGCCAACCGACACCGAGCACGGCGGCCCGACCGTGATTGCCCAAGTCGCGGGCACCATCTTCGGGGCGGGCTCACCCCTGTACGTGGTCTTCCAGGCGAGCACGGCCCTGCTGCTGTTCCTGGCGGCGAACACCAGCTTCAACGCCTTTCCGCGGCTCGCCGCGATCCTGGCCGAAGACGGTTACATGCCCCGCCAGTTCAGCTTCCGGGGCGACCGGCTCGCCTTCTCCTGGGGAATCGTGGCCCTCGCCGCCGTCGCGGCGATCCTCCTCGTCGTGTTCAGGGGGGACACCCACGCCCTGATCCCGCTCTACTCGGTCGGCGTCTTCGTCACGTTCACCCTGTCCCAGACCGGCATGGTCGTCCACTGGCGGCGCGAGCGGTCGCACGGCTGGCGCTGGCGAACGGTGCTCAACGGCCTGGGTGCCGCGCTGACGGGCGTCGTGCTGGTCATCGTCGCCTCGGTGAAGTTCGCCGACGGAGCGTATCTCGTCGTCATCCTCATCCCGATCCTTGTCGCGCTCATGGTCTTCATCAATCGCCAGTATTCCGCGGCTGCGCGGGAGCTCGCCGTCCGCCCCAGCTACGTCGTGCCGCTCCCGCACCGCGAGGAGCGGGTCGTCGTCCCGATCCCCGGTCTCACGCGGGCCGTCGTCCAGGCGATCAACGTGGGCCGGTCCATCAGCGATGACGTGCGGGCGGTGTTCATCTCGGAGGATCCCGATGCCGCGGCGGAGGTCCGCCGGCGCTGGGAGCAGCAGGTCCCGGGCGTCCCGCTGGTCGTCGTCGAGTCACCCTATCGGGCGCTCGTGGGCCCACTGCTGGCATACCTCGACGTGCTGGATCGCGCCTGGCCGCCGGACAAGGAGGAGCCGATCACCTTCGTGATCATTCCCGAGTACGTGGCCCGGAGCTGGTGGGAGCGAATCCTCTACAACCAGTCGGCCAAGCGCCTCCGGGCGGCCCTGCTCGGCCGCCCGCATTCGGTGGTCGTCAACGTCCCGTATCGCCGCGAGGACCCGACCCTCGCCGCCGACGAGCTCAGCGCCGGGCGGCCTGCCGACAGCTGATCGCGAGGCGCGTCGCCGGACCCGAGGGAAGCGGACCTCTCACCGCCGACCGGTGGTATCGTGGCGCGCGGCGACGGGCCCAGCCCGTCTGCGACCGCCTCAGGATCGCTCGGTCCTGCGTAGCGCCGGAGAGCCCACTCGAACGTGCCCAAACCCGATCAGACCGTCGCATTCCGACGGGCCGTCGTCGCGCTCAACGGCGGACCCAGCGACGGCCGGATCGTCCGGCTCGCCGCCGGCGTGGCTCGACAGTGGAAGGCGGAGCTGGTCGCTGTCCACGTCGTCGAGATCGACTGGACCAGGCCGCTCGACGCCGACATCGCAGGGCAGTCGGAGGACGTCCAGCGCGTGCTGGACCTGGCCGAAGAGACCGCCGAGGAGTGCCAGTACAAGATCGAGCCGGTCCTGCTCCAGGCCCGTGACGTGGGAGCCGCACTCGTCGACGAGGCAACCGAGCAGGAGGCGGATATGCTCATCCTGGGCCTGCCCTACCGTAAGCGCTTCGGGGGCGACTTTGCGATCGGGCGCACCGTCCCGTATGTCCTGAAGAACGCGCCCTGCGCAGTCTGGGTCGTTCGAGAACCGATCCCCGAGGAGTCGGCATGAAAGTCATCATCGTCGGTTGTGGCCGCGTCGGCGCGGTCCTCGCCGAGACCTTCGACAAGGCCGGCCACGAGGTCATCATCCTCGACCGGACCACCTCCACCTTCGACAAGCTGCCATCGGACTTTCGCGGCAACGCGGTCCGCGGCGATGGCACCGACGAGGACGTCCTGCGCCGGGCCGGGGCGCAGGATGCCGATCTCTTCCTGACGTTGACCGAGGGTGACAACCGGAACGTCATGGCCGCCCAGCTGGCCACCGAGGCGCTGGGTGCGCGGCGGGTCCTGGCCAAGGTGAACGACCCGGTCCGGGCGGCCGCCTATGCCGATCTGGGCCTGGCGACGATTTGCCGGACCAACCTCATGGAGGACGCCGTACTCGGCTTCGCCGGCCTGGTGACCAGCCCGCGGCCGTCCGTCCACGTTCCGCAGGGAACCCATCCCGGGGGCGAGCATCACCGTGCGGAGGCCCAGCCGGCCGCCGCCACCACGGAGGCCTGACCAGTGTTCGTGCTCGTCGTCGGCGGCGGAAAGGTCGGCTACTACCTGTCCAAGGAGCTCGTGGGATCGGGCCACGAGGTCGTCCTCATGGAGAAGGACCGGGCCCGCGCGGACCAGATCGCCGACGAGATCGGATCGATCGTCATCGCGCATGACGGCTGCGAGGGCAAGTATCTCGGCGAGGCCGGCGCGAACCGGGCCGACATCGTGGCGGCCGTGACCGGCGACGACGAGGACAACCTCGTCATCTGCCAGATGGCCAAGCACCACTTCGACGTTCCGCGAACGATCGCTCGGGTGAACAACCCCAAGAACGAGGACCTGTTCCAGCATCTCGGCGTGGACGAGCTCATCAGCCCGACCAGGATGATCCTCGGCGCGATCGAGCAGGACATCCCGGTCCACGAGCTGCTCCATCTCGGCTCACTGGGCGGCTCGGACCTGGAGCTCATCGAGGCGCCGCTCCTGGCCGGATCGCCGGCGATCGGCCGGGCGCCGCGCGACCTGGAGATCCCGGAGGGCTGCTCACTGTTTGCCGTCGTCCGCGACGGCCGGGCCGTACCCCTCCGGCCGGATACGGTCCTTGCCGAGGGCGACAAGGTGATCGCGATCGGACGCGCCGAATGCGAGGCCGCCCTCCACGAGCAGCTGATCGGGCACCTGGAGGCCACGGCCGGCTCCTAGCCTCGTCCGGCACGTAGCCTCATCCCGCTGTCGCCACCTACAAGACTCTTGACAACGGCATTGTCAAGGTTCTACGATGCGACTGTGTCCGGCAACCTGAATCTCAGGGCTTCATCTCAAGGATCGCGGCGCGCCAGGCCGGACAGCGCGCCACAGGCACGGAGGTACACGACGATGACGATCGTGCGCCGTAATTCGCCGTTCGGTGAGCTCATGTCGCTCCGTTCGGCGATGGACAGGCTTTTCGAGGACAGCTTCGTGCGACCGCCGCTGTGGACGGGCACCTACGACGGCGTCGGCTCGTTGCCGGTGGACGTCTCCACGACGGCCGACGAGCTGGTCGTCAAGGCGTCGCTGCCTGGTTGGAAGCCGGAGGACGTCGAGGTCTCAGTGGAGGGCCGGACGCTGACGATCAGCGGCCAGTCCCAGGAGGCTCGTGAGGATGACAACGCCGATCAGGGCTATCTCGTTCGGGAGATCCGCCGGGGCAGCTTCAGCCGGAGCCTGACGCTTCCGGAGAGCCTGGAGCCCGACAAGGCCACGGCCAACTTCGAGAACGGCATCCTGACGCTCCGGATCCCCAAGGCGGAGCAGGCCAAGCCCCGCCAGATCCGCATCTCCCCAGTGACCAATGGCACCGCTATCGCGAGCTCCGCGGGCGGCGAGAAGGTGGCCGAGCAGGCCTCCACGGAGCAGCCGCCAGCCGGTGCAAAGGCCTGACGCAATGACGTCCAGCCGGGTGGATCGGGATCCAACTCGTCCGGTCTACGTCATCAGCGTGGCCGCGGGCATCGTCAGCGTGCATCCGCGCACGTTGAGGATCTACGAGGATGAAGGCCTGGTCTGCCCGGCTCGGACGCCGACGAACATCCGGCTCTACAGTGAAAACGACATCCGGCGGGTCCTCTGGATCCGCCACCTGACCCGGGACCGAGGCGTGAACCTGGCCGGGATCCGCATCCTCTTCGAGCTGGAGGAGCGCGTGGGGGCGCGCATCCTGGAGGCGCTCTACGACGAGGGGATGGCAAACCGAGCCCAAGCCGCCCCGGACCCGGCCTGACGTCCGAACGACACATGACTTTCACCATCGACGGGGCGACCGCCCCGTCCGGCAGCGTATTCGCGGCGGATTGTTCCGCCGCACCGAACAGGAGACCCTGATGCCAGACCGTCCGTCCCACTCGGACGACCAGAAGACCACCGCTCTCGAAAAGCGACGTGCCGACGTTCAGCCGGGCGGGCCTCGAGAGCTGCCCCTGGTCGCCCTCCGCGAGACGGTCATCTTTCCGGAGATGATCGTGCCGCTTCAGGTCGGCCGCGAGAAGAGCGTCAACGCGCTCAACGCCGCGGTCGCCGCGGGCGGTCCCATCGCCCTTGTCACCCAACGCCAGGCCGAGCAGGAGGAAATCGACCGGCCGGACGAGCTGTACGGTGTTGGCACCCTGGCCAAGATCGCCCAGGTCGTCCAGCTCCAGGACGGCACCGTCCGGGCCATCGTCCAGGGCCAGGGCCGCCTGCGCGTCCAGGGCTTCATCCAGACCAGCCCGTACATCCTGGCGACCATCGACGAGCTCCACGACCAGGCGCCCAGTGGCGTCGAGGTCGAGGCCCTCATGCGCACCGTCCAGGCGCAGATCGAGCAGTACGTCGCCAACGGGGCGCCGGTCCCGCCGGAGGCGGCCGTCGCCGCTCGCAACATCACCGAGCCGGGGCTCCTGGCCGACATGGTCGCCTACAGCCCGGACATGAGCACCGAACAGCGCCAGGAGCTGCTCGAGACCGTCGACGTCGTCGAGCGCCTCAAGCTCGTGAGCAACTTCCTGGCCCGCCAGGTCGAGATCCTCGAGCTCAAGGGCAAGATCCAGTCCGAGGTCAAGTCCGAGATGGACAAGACCCAGCGCGAGTACATCCTCCGCGAGCAGGTCAAGGCGATCCAGCGCGAGCTGGGCGAGGAGGATCCCCAGCAGGCCGAGATCAACGAGCTTCGCGAGAAGGTCGAAGAGGCCGGCATGCCGGAGGAGATCAAGGCCCGGGCGATCAAGGAGATCGACCGGATGAGCCGGATCCCCTCGGCCAGCCCCGAGGTCGGCGTCATCCGAACGTACGTCGACTGGCTGGTCGGGCTGCCCTGGAACGTGTCCACGGAAGACCTGCTCGATATCAAGGAGGCGGCCAAGATCCTCGAGGAGGATCACTACGGCCTGGAGAAGATCAAGGAACGGATCCTCGAGTACCTCGCCGTCCGGACCCTGGCCGACACCATCCGCAGCCCGATCCTGGCGTTCATCGGACCGCCCGGCGTGGGCAAGACGAGCCTGGGCAAGAGCGTGGCGCGGGCCATGGGTCGCAAGTTCGTACGGATGAGCCTGGGCGGGATCCACGACGAGGCCGAGATCCGCGGCCACCGGCGGACCTATATCGGGGCGCTGCCGGGCCGGGTCATCCAGAACATCAAGACGGCCGGCACGAACAACCCGGTCTTCATGTTCGACGAGGTCGACAAGATCGGCATGGACTTCCGGGGAGATCCGTCCAGCGCGCTGCTGGAGGTGCTCGACCCCGAGCAGAACAACACGTTCCAGGACAACTACCTAGAGGTGCCGTTCGACCTGAGCCGGGTCCTGTTCATCGCGACCGGCAACCTGCTCGATCCGATCCCGCCGGCCCTCCGCGACCGGATGGAGATCATCCAGCTGCCCGGCTACACCCAGAAGGAGAAGGTCGAGATCGCTCGGCGGTTCCTCATCCCCAAGCAGATGGAGAACCACGGCCTCAAGGCCAAGCACATCGAGATCACCGACGAGGCGCTGCTCCAGCTCGTCCAGGCGTACACCCACGAGGCGGGCGTCCGGAACATCGAGCGGGAGATCGCCAATCTCATGCGCAAGGTCGCTCGGTCCGTGGCCGAGGGGCGGACGCGCAAGACGGTGGTCGACGTCAAGAAGCTGGAGGTCTTCCTCGGCCCGCCGCGCTTCGAGTACGGCGAGCTGGAGGCGGAGGACCAGGTGGGCTCGGCAACGGGCCTGGTGGTCACCGAGGTCGGCGGCGACGTGGTCGCCATCGAGGTGACGATCATGGAGGGCAAGGAGGACTTCATCCTGACCGGCCAGCTCGGCGAGGTCATGCGGGAGTCCGCCCGGGCGGCGCTGTCCTGGACGCGCAGCCACGCGGCCGCGCTCGGCATCCCGCGCGAGGTGTTCGAGAAGAACACGCTCCACATCCACGTTCCGGCGGGCGCCACGCCAAAGGACGGGCCCTCCGCCGGGATCACGATGGCGACCGCGATGATCAGCGCGTTCACCGGCGCCGCGGTTCGCAAGGACGTGGCGATGACGGGCGAGATCACGCTGCGCGGCCGAGTCCTACCCATCGGCGGGCTGAAGCAGAAGATCCTCGCGGCGCACCTGTCGGGCGCCCGGGTGGTCATCATCCCGCGCAAGAACGAGAAGGACCTCCGGGACATCCCCGAGGAGATCCGCAAGCAGATCAAGATCGTGCTCGTGGACTCCATGGAGCAGGCCCTCGACGCGGCGCTGCGCCGGAAGCCGGCAGCCCTTCCTCGACCGCCGAGCACGGCCAAGGAGCAGCGCCCGGAGGAGACACCCGAGCGCGACTCCGGCAGCCGCGTTCGACGACCGAGCTTCCCGCCGTCCGACCAGCCGCCGGTCATCGTGTAGGCCGGCGGTCGAACCCGGAGCGAGGCAGGTGGCGGGCGTGGCGGGCGCGAGGCGCGGATCGGTGGCGATCCGCGCGGCTCCCCACGTCCGGAGGACCTGATCGATGGAATACAAGGACTACTACAAGATCCTGGGGGTGCCCCGGACGGCGAGCCAGGCTGACGTCAAGAAGGCCTTCCGCAAGCTCGCCCGCCAGCACCATCCAGACCTCAAGCCGGGCGATGCCGGCGCCGAGCGCCGGTTCAAGGACCTCAACGAGGCCAACGCCGTCCTGTCCGACCCGGCCAAACGCTCGCAGTACGACGCGCTGGGCGAGAACTGGCAGGCCTATGCCCAATCCGGCGGCGGTGGCAACCCGTTCGGGCCGGGCGGGCCGTTCGCCGGCTTCGGCGGCTTCGACGGCCGAGGCGGCAACGTGCGCTATGAGTTCCGCACGGCGGGCAGCGAGGGGGGCTTCTCCGACTTCTTCCGGACGTTCTTCGGCGGCGGACCGCCGGGCGGCTCGGCGTCCGGGGCGGCCAGCGGCCAGGCGACGTCCGGCCGCCGATCGTCGGGCGGAGCGCAGTCCGCAAACGCCGCCACCTTCGAGGAGATGCTCGGCGACCTGGGCTTCGACGCGCCGGGCCCGGGCATCCGGACTCGCGGGGCCCCCGGTCGTCGCGAGCGCGCCGTCGAGGCCAGGGCCGAGCTCAGCCTGGAGGAGGCATTCCACGGCACCACGCGGATCGTCGAGATCGATGGCAAGCGCCTGGAGGGCACGATCCCGCGCGGAGTGGACACGGGTAGCAGGATCCGCGTCCCCGGCCGGGGCGGAGACGGTCGCGACCTCCACGTCGTGGTGACGGTCCGGCCGCACCCGGTCTTCACTCGCCGCGGGGCGGACCTGGAGCGCGAGCTGCTCGTCACGCTCGAGGAGGCGCTGCTCGGCGCGGAGGTACCGGTCACCACCCTTCGGAGCCGGGTGGTGCTGACCATCCCGGCCGGGACCCAGAGCGGCCGTCAGTTCCGCTTGAAGGGGCAGGGGATGCCCCGCCTGAACGGCGACGGCGCCGGGGACCTGTACGTCAGGGTCCGGGTCGTCCTGCCGACCGGGCTCAGCGATGAGGCCGTTGCCGCGGCCCGCCGCTTCTTCGACCTCGTCCACCAGCCCGATCCGCGAGCGGCTGCCGACTGACGGTACCGTGACGACACCGACATATCGCTAGAGAGACCAATGCAACTCGATCACTTCACCGAGAAGGCCCAGGAGGCGATCCTCGCCGCCCAGCAGCTCGCCCAGAACCTCGAAAGCCCCGTGCTCGATGCGGAGCACATCCTGTCCGCTCTGGTCGAGCCGGATGACGGCGTCCCGGCCGAGACGCTGCGGCGCCTCGGCGTGGATCTGCCGGCGTTCCGTGGCGAGCTGGCCGCGATCCTCGCCCGCCGGGCCCGGATCCAGGGCGGCTCCATGACCGTCGACCGGCGGGCCAGCCGGGCGATCGAGCTGGCCAGGCAGCAGGCCCGCCGGATGAGCGACGAGTACGTCTCCACGGAGCACCTCCTGCTGGGGGTGGCCGAGGTGGGCGGCGAAGGCCAGGCCCTGCTCGAGCGGAGCGGGGCGACCCGCGAGGCCATCCTGGGCGCCCTCCAGGGCGTGCGCGGCGGCCAGCGGGTGACGTCGCAGAACCCGGAGACCACCCATCAGGCGCTCGAGAAGTACGGTCGCGACCTGACCTCCGAGGCGCGGGCCGGCAAGCTCGACCCCGTCATCGGCCGGGACGAGGAGATCCGGCGGGTGATCCAGGTCCTGTCGCGGCGGACGAAGAACAACCCGGTCCTCATCGGCGAGCCGGGCGTCGGCAAGACCGCGATCGCGGAGGGCCTGGCCCAGCGGATCGTCCGTGGCGACGTCCCGGAAACGCTCAAGGACAAGCGGGTCGTCGCCCTGGACCTCGGCGCGCTCATCGCGGGCGCGAAGTTCCGTGGCGAGTTCGAGGAGCGGCTCAAGGCCGTGCTCAAGGAGATCAAGGACTCCGAGGGTCAGGTGATTCTGTTCATCGACGAACTCCACACGGTGGTCGGGGCGGGCGCGGCCGAGGGTGCGATGGACGCCTCCAACCTGCTCAAGCCGATGCTCGCCCGGGGCGAGCTCCACACGATCGGCGCGACGACCCTCGACGAGTACCGCAAGCACGTGGAGAAGGACGCCGCCCTGGAGCGCCGGTTCCAGCCCGTGATGGTCGACCAGCCCACCGTCGAGGAGACGATCAGCATCCTGCGCGGCCTGCGCGAGCGCTACGAGGTCCACCACGGGGTCCGGATCACGGACTCCGCCCTCGTCGCGGCGGCCACGCTGTCGAACCGCTACATCACCGAACGGTTCCTGCCCGACAAGGCGATCGATCTCGTTGACGAGGCCGCCAGCCGCCTGCGGATGGAGATCGACTCCATGCCGATCGAGCTGGACGAGCTCGAGCGCCGACGGATCCAGCTGGAGATCGAGCGCGAGGCGCTGCGCAAGGAGACCGACGATGCATCCAAGGCGCGGCTCGAGGCATTGGAGCGGGAGCTGGCCGACCTCGAGGAGGAGGCCGGTGCGATGAAGCAGCGCTGGTCTGCCGAGAAGGATGCGATCGCCGCGATCCGGGCCACCAAGTCCGAGCTGGAAGGCCTCGCCACACGCATCGAGCAGGCCGAGCGCGAGGCCGACTACGGGACGGCCGCCCAGCTCAAGTACGGCACCCTGGTCGAGCTGCAGAGCCGGCTCAAGCAGCAGGAGGCTGCCCTGCTGACGCTGCAGGGACCCGGCCGGCTGCTCAAGGAGGAGGTCGGCGCCGACGACATCGCCGAGATCGTGGCGGCCTGGACGGGCGTCCCGGTCACGCGGCTCATGGAGGGCGAGACGGAGAAGCTCATCCACATGGAAGAGCGGCTCCATCGCCGGGTGGTGGGTCAGGACGAGGCCATCCAGGCCGTCTCGGACGCGGTCCGCCGGGCCCGGGCCGGGCTCAAGGATCCGCGCCGGCCGATCGGCTCGTTCCTGTTCCTGGGCCCGACCGGCGTCGGCAAGACCGAGCTCGCCCGCGCCCTGGCCGAATTCATGTTCGACGACGACCAGGCCATGGTCCGGATCGACATGAGCGAGTACATGGAGAAGTTCGCCGTGTCGCGGCTGGTCGGCGCACCGCCCGGCTACGTCGGCTACGAGGAGGGCGGCCAGCTTACCGAGGCGGTCCGGCGCCGGCCCTACCAGGTGATCCTGCTCGACGAGATCGAAAAGGCTCACCCGGACGTGTTCAACGTGCTGCTCCAGGTCCTCGACGACGGGCGGCTGACGGACGGTCAGGGCCGGACGGTGGACTTCAAGAACACCCTCGTGATCATGACCAGCAACGTCGGCTCGCAGTTCATCGCCGGGTTCGCCGGGCGCGGCGACTCGGGCGACGAGTCGGCCTACGAGCAGATGAAGGCGCAGGTCATCGAGTCGCTCCGGCTCCAGTTCCGGCCGGAATTCCTCAACCGCGTGGACGAGATCATCGTCTTCCACGCGCTGACAGACGCGGACCTGGCCGCGATCGTGGACCTGTTGCTGGCGGACCTGTCGCGCCGGCTGGCCGCCCAGGACCTCGTGCTCGAGCTCACGCCGGCCGCCCGTTCGCTCATCGCCCGCGAGGGCCACGACCCAGCATACGGGGCCAGGCCGCTCAGGCGGACGATCCAGCGCCTGGTGGAGAACCCGTTCGCGCGCGCGCTTCTGCAGGGCCAGTTCAAGCCGGGCGACCGGATCGTCGCCGATGCCGACGTCATCGGCGGGACAATCGTCTTCTCGACCGAAGGGGCGTCGGTGGCGGTGGATGCCGGCGATCGGCGCGATGCGCGCGTTCCGGCGGGTGCCGGCGGTCGAGGCCGGGGCAAGGCCCTTCCGGCATCGCCGCTCGACCTGCCCGACATCGACGAGAAGCCCGAGCGGGAGCGCGGAGAGCTCGTCAACTAGCGGCGGCCGCTCCATGCAGTTCGACGCCGCAGCCGCCCGACTGAGTCGCCTGACGGGGCCGTTGCCCCCGGCACCGGACGTGCTCATGCCCCAGTTCACCGACGGCCGGATCCGCTCGCTGCTGGAGGTCTCGGACACGGCCACGCCGGCCGCGGTCCTCGTGCTCCTCTTCCCGGACGAGGCCGGCGTGGCCCGGTTGGTCCTCACCGAGCGCGTAACGTACGACGGCTACCACAGCGGCGAGGTGAGCTTTCCGGGTGGCAAGGCCGAGCCTGGCGACGCGGACGAGGCGGCGACCGCCCTGCGCGAGGCGGCCGAGGAGATCGGCCTCGACGTTGGGCAGGCGGGAGTCACGGTCGCCGGCCACCTGGAGCGGGTCTGGATCCCGGTCAGCGACTTCCACATCACGCCGGTCGTGGCCCTCGCAACCAGGCGGCCGGTCCTGACGCCGGATCCACGCGAGGTGAGCAGGATCCTGGAGCCATCGGTGGCGGCATTCCTGCCGGATGGCGTGGTCGAGATCGTCGAGCGGACGGTCCGCGGCTGGCCGCTCCGCTACGGCGGTTACCGGCTGGAGGATCTCCACGTGTGGGGTGCGACGGCGCGAATCCTCGGCCAGCTTGGCGCCCTGCTCGGAGCCTAGTAGGGCTCACCCTCGCGGGCCGTCGCGTCCCGTGACCGCTCGCGTGGCGCCAGGCCGCCGGCGACCGAACGTTCACCGTCGCCGGACGACCGAGCCCGCTCCGTGCCCGCCTCGATCGCCGCTCGAGCCTGGCCGTCGATGATGCCCCGCACGGCCGCGTCGTCCACGCCGGCCAGCTCCACGACGATCGCCCGCATCTCGGACACGTCCGTCCAGGCGCCGTGCAGCTCGTGGGCGGGCCACAGGACCGCCTCCCCGGCCGACACCCGGGCGACGTCATCACCGACGACCACCCAGCCGCCGCCCTCGATGACGACGAACCACGTCGTGTTGGGGTTCGTGTGCGGCTCGATCCGCGCGTTGCGAGCAAACGCGAGCTCGGCGACCAGGCCGCGGCCGTCCGAATGGATGACCTGCGACTGGAGGCCCGTCGTCCCGGCCGGGCCGTCCGGCCGCCGATGCCCCACGCCGAAGCGAACCACCTGCATCGGTCGACCTCCAGATCCTGGACCGTCGGTCGGAAGCGTCACTCTCCGGCGATCGGCTAGCGGCGGCGGCGGGCCCGTTTCGACGGCGCGACCCGGACCGGTCGCGAGCCGCGGCGGGTTGGCTTGGGCCTGATCGTCGATTCGGGATGAGCGTACTTCGAGCGGGTGAAGTAGCGCTGCTTGGCGAGGCGCGTCGAGTAGGTGGCGAAGATGGGAGGGAATCGCCGGAACCTGGTCCAGACGAGCGTTCCCAGGCCGATGGCCAGGGTCACCGGCACGAAGAAGAAGTCGAACCGGAAGATCGCGTAGATCAGGGTCAGGCTGAACGTGATCAGCCCGGTCCACAGCAGCCACTCGTAGAGGTCCAGGTAGGGTGGGTGCCCGCGCAGGCGCCGCGTCCGGACGTTGTAGAGCACGACCAGGGCCACCAGCCAGAAGATCGAGGCCACGACGATCGGCCAGAAGATGTCGTGAAAGTTCTGGGTGGTGAACGGCAGGAACAGGTACTGCCAGGGCGCGAGCGTCACGGGCGATCACTCCTCGTCGCGGGTCGGCGAGGCCCGAGTATGCCACGGACGCACGCTATACTCGGGCGCGACAGCGACGGCGCCCGATCGTCAACGTGCCCAAGTGGCGCCCGCTCGGCCGGCCTGCCGGCGGCCACCATGGATCATCACCTAGGGACTGGGAGGATGCCCGGGTGCGTGCCCTGCTCTCCGTGGCGAACCGCGACGGGATCACCGCGCTCGCTCGCGACCTGCTGTCCCTCGACGTCGAGATCTTCGCGACCGACGGCACCCGCGATCACCTGGCCGCGGACGGCGTGGAGGTCCGGTCCGTCGCCGACCTGACCAACGTGCCGGCCCTCATCGGGGGCCAGGTCAAGACCTTTCATCCGGCCGTCTACGCCGGAATCCTCGCCCGCCGCGACGTGCCCGCCCAGCTCGAGGAGCTCGCCGAGCACGGGATCGGCCTCATCGACATCGTCGTCGTCAACGTCAAGCCGTTCGCGCCGGAGGTCGGCGCCCGGCTGGTTCCCCTCGACGAGGCGATCGAGATGATCGACGTGGGCGGAGCCGCGCTCCTGGGGGCGGCGGGCCGCAACAGCGCCGGGGTCGCCGCCGTGGCCAGCCCACGCCACTATGCCCAGCTGGTCAGCGAGCTGCGCGAGCTGGGCGGCGTCTCGGCCGAGTTCCGCCAGCAATTGGCAGCCGACGCGTTCGGGGCGGTGGCGGCCTACCACGCCGAGATCGCGGCCTACCTCACCCAGGTCAGCGGCAAGGTCTTTCCCGGCCGGCTGGCGATGGTCCTCGAGAAGGTGGAGGACCTGCGGTACGGCGAGAACCCGCACCAGCGGGCCGCCTTCTATCGTGAGACGACCCATCGCAGCGGCACGCTCGCCGACGCGACGCAGGTGCAGGGCGGCGCGCCCTCCTTCAACAACCTCCTGGACCTCGACGCCGCCTACCGGATCGCGTCCGACTACACGAGCCCCACGGTCGTCATCTGCAAGCACACGGACCCGGTCGGGCTGGCCAGCAACGACGAGATCGTGGAGGCCTACCGCCACGCTCTCGAGACGGACCCGGTGGCGAGCTTCGGCGGGATCGTCGCGGTCAACCGGCAGCTCGACGGCCCCACGGCCCGCGAGATCGCGGCCAACAGCTATGAGGCCGTCATCGCGCCTGGCTTCAGCGACGACGCCCTGGCGATCCTGCGCGAGAAAACCGGTCTGGAGCTGCTGGCGGTCCCGCCCAACCCGATCGAAGGCATGCGCGACTACGGCATCGCCACCCTCGACTTCAAGCGGGTCGCGGGCGGCCTCCTCGTGGAGACGATGGACGAGCTGGGCCTTGACAAGGGACAGCTCCAGGTCGTCACCAAGCGGCGGCCCACGCTGGAAGAGCTGACCGACCTGCTGTTCGCGTGGCGGGCCGTCCGGCACGTACGCTCCAACGCGATCGTCCTCGCCCGAAGCGGCGCGACCGTCGGCATCGGTGCCGGCCAGGCCAGCCGGCAGGTCTCGGTGGAGATCGCGCTCCGACGCGCCGGCGACCGGGCGAAGCTCGCGGTCATGGCCTCGGACGCGTACTTTCCCTTCCCGGACGGCATCCAGGCAGCCGCCCAGGCCGGCGTCATCGCGATCATCCAACCAGGCGGGTCCATCCGCGACGAGATGGCGATCGAGGTCGCCGACCGGCACCACATGGCCATGGTCTTCACCGGTCGCCGCCATTTCCGCCACTAGCCGATCGAGCGGCGCGTCCGGCGCCGCCGTCACCGGGAGGAAGCCGTGGAGCAACTGCTCGCGCTGGAGATGGTCCGGGTCACCGAGGCCGCCGCGCTCGCCTCCGCCCGGTTCATGGGCCGGGGCGACACCACGGAGGCCGACCGGGCGGCCACCGAGGCGATGCGCCGCACGATGGACGAGATCGAGATGTGGGGCACGATCGTCATCGGCGAGGGCGAGCGGGACAAGGCGCCCATGCTGTACATCGGCGAGCAGGTCGGCCGGCGCGACGAAAGCGACCGGCGGGCGGCCCAGGAGATCGACATCGCGGTCGACCCGCTCGAGGGGACGAACCTGGTAGCCCACGGCCAGGCGAACGCGATCACGGTCCTGGCGGCGTCGGAGCGCGGCGGCCTCGTCCACGCTCCCGACACGTACATGGAGAAGTTGTGCGTGGGGCCGGTGGCGGCCGGGCGTGTCGACATCCGGCTGTCGCCCACCGAGAACCTGCAGCGCATCGCGTCGGCCCTCGGACGGGGCGTCAGCGACATCACCGTCATCATCCTCGACCGGCCGCGCCACGAGGAGCTCATCTCCGAGGTCCGGTCGACCGGCGCCCGGATCAAGCTCATCAGCGACGGCGACCTGTCGGCCGCCATCTCGTGCGCGGTTTCCGGCACCGGTGTCCATGCCGTCATGGGCATCGGCGGGGCGCCGGAGGGCGTGATCACGGCCGCCGCCCTGCGCTGCCTGGGCGGCGAGATCCAGGCCCGCTTCCGATTCCGTGACGACGACGACCGAGCGCGAGCAGCGAAGATGGGCCATGGCGATCCCGACCGGGTGTACTCCACGGAGGACCTGGCGTCGGGCGACAACGTCGTGTTCGCGGCGACCGGCGTGACCGGCGGCGACCTCCTCCAGGGCGTCCGCTTCTTCGGCGGCGGCGCGCGGACGCACTCGCTGGTCATGGCCTACAAGGCGAAGCAGGTGCGCTTCGTGGACACCGTCCACATGTTCGACCGGAGCCGCCCGCCCAGCGTCCGCCTGTGATGGACTTCTTCCCGGTCGGCGACCTGACGAACCTGGCGCTGATCCTGCTGGCGGTCGCGGCTATCGCCATCGTCTCGGTGATCGCATTCCGGCGCCGCTAGCGTTCAGGACTGCTCGCCCCGCACAGATCGTCGCCATGGGCGGGGGTGGCTTCTCGATGGAACCCGACAACAGCCTCCTCGACGACTTCATCCTGGGCCTGACCGGCCGCCCGCGACCGCGAGTCCTCTTCCTGCCAACCGCGACCGGCAACGTCGCGACGTATCTCGTCAACTTCTATACGGCCTTCAGCCGTAGGGCGGAGGCCAGCCACCTGGACCTCTTCGCGCGCACGCGCGACGACCTCCGCCGGGTCGTCCTCGACCAGGACGTGCTCTACGTCGGCGGCGGAAACACCGCCAACCTCCTGGCGATCTGGCGCGTGCACGGGCTGGACGCGATCCTGCGCACCGCGTGGCAGGCGGGCGTCGTCATGGCCGGGCTGAGCGCCGGCGCGATCTGCTGGTTCCAGGCGGGCGTCACGGACTCGTTCGGTCCGGACCTGGCGGCGCTCGACGACGGGCTCGGCCTCCTGCCGGGCAGCTTCTGCCCGCACTATGACGGCGAGCCGGCACGGCGGCCGACGTTCCGCCGCCTGGTCGGCGACGGCCGGCTGCCGGATGGCTGGGCGGCCGACGACGGAGTGGCGCTTCATTTCGTGGGCGCGAATCTGGCCGAGGCGGTCAGCTCGCGCCCTGACGCGCGGGCGTACCGTCTGGAGCGGTCTGCCGACGGCGCCACCGAGACCGAGCTGGCGACCCGCTACCTGGGCTAGGCGCGGCCCCGTTCGGTGAGCGGGTGCCAGTCGCCACCCTGCCCGTCCGAACGGTATCCCCGGTCCACCCATTGGGCGACCGGCCGGACGGCCTCAACGCCCTCGGCCGCGAGCTGCCTGCGGCGCGCCGTTTCGACCGTCTCGCCCCAGCCCGGCGGCACGAGCCTCGGTGCCAGGTCGGCGAGGGGCGCCAACACGAACAGGCGGTTGCGGGCCTCCGGATGGGGAACGATGAGAGGCAGGTCGGCCTTGGTCGGGTCGTTCGATCGCGCATCGGCCGGGCGATCGATGGAGAAGCGCGCCCGGCCGAAGGCGAGCAGGTCGAGGTCGAGCTCGCGCGGGCCCCAGCGCTCTCGTTCATGGCGCCCGAAGGCACGCTCGATGGACTTGAGAGCCGCCAGCAGGCCGAGAGCCGCGGTCCGATCGTCGGCGGCGACCGGCACCTCGAGGGCCACGACGGCGTTGCGGAACTCGGGCTGGTCGGTCATGCCCCAGGGCGCCGTGGCGTACAGGCGCGATACGCCGCGAAGCCGCATTCCCGGCAGCGCGGCCAGCGCCCGGATCCCGGCCGCCAGGATGGTGGCGGCGTCGCCCAGGTTCGCGCCAAGGCCCACGTACGCCCGGACTCGGCGAGCACGCGGTGCCCGCCCGCCGGGCGAGCCGGCCCCGGTCGCCGGCGAAGCGCTGTCCGGATTCGCCATGTTCGCCATCATGGTGTCCATGATCGTGGGTGGATGCCCTCGTCGTGGGATTCCGCCGTGGTTTCGCCCGGCGGCAGGCGCCGAGGTGGCCGCGTGACGCGCGAGCGACCCGTCGACGTCGCGGTCGAGCCGCGTCGCGCCGCGGCGGCGGTCGATCGGGCCCTGCCGGCCAGCGACCCGATCCTCGTCGAGCGGCTGCGGGCGGAGATCGGGGCCACCGGTCCCATCACGTTCGCCCGCTTCATGTCGGTCGTGCTGGCCGACCCGGAGCGCGGCTACTACGCGACCTCCGACGAGCGGCCCACCCGGGAGGGCGACTTCCTCACCGCGCCCGAGCTCCACCCGATCTTCGGCGCGACCCTGGCGCGTGCCGTAGGCGAGATGTGGCGCGCCATGGACCGACCGGCGACCTTCGTGCTGCGCGAGTACGGCGCCGGCAGCGGCCGCCTGGCGGTTGACTTGCTGGAGGGCCTGCGGGTCGACCAACCGGACCTTCTGGAGGTCCTGCGCTACGAGCCCGTGGACATCGTGCCGGCCCGCCTCGAGCGAGTTCGGGAGCGCCTTGCCGAGGCCGGCTTCGGGCGCCAGGCCGGCGAGGCGGGGTTTGGGCGCCAGGCCGGCGAGGCGAGCGGCGAGCCGGTCAGATCGGCGCCGGTCGCGGGCTGCGTCCTCGCCAACGAGTTTCTCGATGCCCTGCCCGTCCATCGCGTGGTGGCGCGGGCGGGCCGTCTCCATGAGATCTACGTCGGCTGGGCGGACCAGGGCGACGAACAGCCCGGCGCTCGCTTCGTCGACATCCTGGGCGAGCCGTCAACGCCGGCCCTGGCCGAGCGCCTGGCCGCCGAGGAGGTGGGCCTGGCCGACGGCCAGCGCGCCGAGATCTGCCTTGGCCTGGAAGCCTGGACGGCGGAGATGTCGGACACGTTTCCGGCCGGGTTTGCGTTGATCCTCGATTACGGCCGTCCGGCGGCCGAGCTCTATGGCCCGTCCCGGCCGGCCGGGACCCTGCTCGCCTACGCCGGCCATCGGGCACACGACGATCCGTACGTCGCGATCGGCCGACAAGATCTGACCGCGCACGTCGACTTCACGGCCGTCGAACGCGCCGCGGCCGCGCATGCCTGGCAGCCCATCGGCCTGACCACGCAGGCCGAGTTTCTCGTCGGCTCCGGACTGGCCGAGCTGCTCGCCCGAGGCCAGGCCGACGCGACCCTCTCGGCTGCCGACTACATCGCGCTGCGCGCGTCGATCGGGCGGCTCCTGGACCCGCACGCGCTGGGCGGATTCCGCGTGCTCGTGCTCGGCCGCGACGTGCCAGCCGACGTCAGGCTGGCCGGGCTCGGTTACCGGATCCGGGGCTGACGCAGGGGAGCGACATCAGCGCAGGCGCGCAGGCCGCCGCGTGGTGGGCTGCCGCGGCGGTCAAGGCACGCAAGGCTGGGTCGGGGAGCGGATCGCGCCGAGCGCGCGTGCAGGTTCGCGAGCCGCCCCCCGGCGGTGCCCCGGCGGTAGGTCCGCGTGGTTTCGGGCTCGGCAAGCGTGCGCGTGCTCGATGGGCTGGGCAATAGGGCGATCTCCCTATCGCCACGTATCCGATGGGGATGCGCCGCGCCGGGTTCGAACACCCGGCACGGGCGACGGCAGCGTCCCGTGTGCGGCAGCGTCCCGTGCGGCGCGTCGCTGCTAGAATGCCGAAGCGGTTTGCCGCGCCGGCTGGACCGCGCCCGAAGGGAGTGCTCGCCCGGAAAACCGTACCGGACGCGTGCTCGGAGTGAGGTCTTCACTTGACCGCGATCTGGTACGTCGTGGGGTTCGCCTTCGCGGGCGTCTCCTTCGTCTTCATCACGATCGGGGCAGCCTGGCTGCTCTCCCATCGCAACCGCGGCGACGTCCACAAGGGTCTGCCCTACGAGAGCGGCATCGACACCTACGGGGACACCCACGCGCGGTTCGGCCTGTCCTTCTACCTCTACGCGCTCCTGTTCGTCGCCTTCGACATCGAGGTGATCTTCATCTACCTGTGGGCGCTCGTATTCCGTGACGTGCTGATGGGTGGATTCGTCAGCATGCTCATCTTCGTGGGGATCCTCCTGCTGGGGCTGGCGTATGCCTGGCGGAAGGGGGTGCTCACGTGGCACTGACGCGCAGCCCCAGGCAGGCCCGCAGGCCCAAAGGGGCCGGCAGCCCCAGCACGGCCGGCAGCCCCAGCCCGGCCGGCAGCCCCAGCGTGCCCGCCACCACGACGGGCCGCGAGGTCGTCCAGCCGATCGTCGTGCCCAACACGCTCTGGCAATCGACCAATCCGCTCGCGTACGACGGCGGGCGGCCGTCGGAGATCACCCACCTCGCGGACGTCGAGCGCTCGGGCACCGCGGCTCGCGACAACGCGCGCTGGGGCGGCGCCCTGGAGGTGATCCCCACCAGGGCCGACTACGTCCTGGATCTCCTCCGCGCGAACAGCCTGTGGCCGCTCCTGTCGGGCCTCGCCTGCTGCGCGATCGAGATGATGTCGGCCGCCACCAGCGTGAACGACATGGATCGCTGGGGAATGTTCCCCTTCCGGGCCAGTCCCCGCCAGGCGGACGTGCTCATCGTCGCCGGGACCTGCACGACGAAGATGGCCGGCCCACTCGTCCGCCTGTGGGAGCAGATGCCCGAGCCAAAGTGGTGCGTGGCGATGGGCGACTGCACGTGCTCGGGCGGCCGCTACAAGCGAAGCTACTCCACGATCCAGGGCATCGACCGGATCATGCCGGTGGACGTGTACGTGCCCGGCTGCCCGCCGCGCCCGGAGGGCCTCATCTACGGAATGATGAAGCTCCAGCAGCTCGTCAAGGATCGGCGCGGCCACTGGCCGGAGCGGGCGATCGGGCCCACCGTCCCGGACGAGATCTGAACCGATGGATCGATCGCTCAGGCGCCGCCTGGACAGGCGCTTCGGCGACGTGCTGACCGGCCCGATCCGCCAGCGCTACGACGAAACGGAGATGCGCATCGGGCCGGCCGACGTGGCCCAGGTCATGCGAGCCCTCCACGACGAGCCGGAGCTCCGGTTCAGGTTCCTGGCCGACCTGTGCGGAGTGGACACGGGGCTGCTCATGCAGGTCGTCTATCACCTGTGGAGCGACACGAGCGCGGACTGGCTCCGGGTGATCGCCGACGGGCTGCCCCGGGACGACCCGCGGGTCCCGTCGGTGACCTTCCTGTGGAAGGGCGCCGAGTGGCAGGAGCGCGAAGCCTACGACATGTTCGGGATCACGTTCGAGGGCAATCGGGACCTGCGCCGGATCTACATGCCACCCGACTACACCAGCTTCCCGCTGCGCAAGGACTTCTATCTCGCCGACGACGCGTCCCGGTCGCCTGCCGGCGGCGTCCGTCACATGGAGCAGGTCCACGCGCCGCGCAACGCTCCGCCGGCCGATGCCGTTCGGCGGACCACCGTCTCCTGACCGACGGCCTGCCGATGACCGCCACGAAGCACCCCGGCCAGCACGCCTCCGCGGACGATCCGCGGGTCATGCTCGACGAGCAGATCGGCATCTTCGAGCCGATCCCGCCCTATCCGCCGCGGACCGAGCGCGAGGCCGAGTTCTACACCCTGGGCGACGGCGAGATGTTCATCAACATCGGACCGCAGCATCCGTCTACTCACGGCGTCCTGCGGGTCGTTCTCAAGATCCGGGGCGAGCAGGTCGTCGATCTGGATCCGGTGCTGGGCTACCTCCATCGCGGCGTCGAGAAGCTGTGCGAGAACGCCGATTACCACCAGGCCATCTGCTATACGGACCCGCTCGAATACGTCAGCTCGCTCTTCATGGAGTGGGCGCCGGTCATGGCCTTCGAGAAGCTGCTGGACGTCCGGGTGCCACGCCGCGCCGAGTACATCCGGGTCCTGACCGGCGAGCTGAACAGGGTGATGAGCCACGTCATGTTCGTCGGCTGGATGGCGCTGGACCTCGGCGGGCTCACGCCGATCCTGTGGGGCTTCATCGAGCGCGACGAGATCGTGGAGATGCTGGCCGCCGTGACCGGCCAGCGCATGCTCTTCAACTACTTCCGGATCGGTGGCGTCAACGGCGACCTGAACCACGACTTCATGAGCCGGCTCGGCCGCTGGATGAGCCATGCGACGAGCCAGCTCGAGTCGGAGCTGACCCTCCTCAACGAGAACGAGATCTTCGTCCGGCGGATGCGCGGACTCGGCATCGTCGACAGCCAGACCGCGCTGCGGATGTGCCTGTCGGGCCCCAACCTGCGATCCGCCGGAGTGCCGTTCGACGTCCGGCGGGCCCATCCCTACTCGGTCTACCCCGAGCTCGACTTCGACGTCGTCACCAGGGATGAGGGCGACTGCCTGGCCCGCTACCTGCTGCGCATGGACGAGATCCGGCAGAGCATCCGGATCATCGACCAGTGCCTCCACGAGATGCCCGACGGCCCGGTCATGGCCAAGCTGCCGCGACTGCTCCGACCGCGACCGGGTCGGGCCTACGCCGCCATCGAGGGTCCCCGCGGCGAGTACGCCACGTACGCCATCAGCGACGGGACGGACCAGCCCTTCCGGATGCGGATCCACGACCCGAGCTTCGTCAACCTCCAGACCGTCGGCCTGGTGATGCCCGGCAACCTGATCGCCGACACGATGGCCGTGATGGCCTCGCTGGATCCGATCATGGGCGGCGTCGACAAATGACGGCGGCCGTTGGGCGGACCTGGAGCCGGCTGACGCTCGCCGGCAAGGTCGTCTTCCTGGGCCTGCCGATCCTCCTCGCGCTCCTGCTGCCGCTCCTCGTCATCGTCATCGTCTACGGCGGCGCGATCGTCGACCTGCTCGCGGCCAACCTGCCGATCGTGCGGTTCGTCGTGGCGGCGACGGCGGTCCTGCTCATGAGCGTGCCCACGGCCTTCGTCATCATCTACCTGGAGATGAAGGTCATCGCCCTGATGAACCTGCGGCTCGGCCCGGATCGAGTGGGGCCGTGGGGCACAGCCCTGTCGGTGGTTCACGGACTCAAGGTCCTCGTCAAGGAGGACTTCACGCCGACGGGGGTCGACCCGACGGTCTTCACCTGGGCACCGGTCGTGGTCTACCTGACCAGCGTCATGAGCCTGCTCGTGATTCCGTTCGCGCCCGGCCTGTTCGGCCAGGACCTGAACATCGGCCTGCTGTATTTCTTCGCGATCGGCGGGCTGTCCGTGGTCGGTCTGCTCATGGCCGGCTGGTCCAGCTTCAACAAGTACTCGCTGCTGGGCGGCCTCCGCTCAGCGGCCCAGGTGGTCAGCTACGAGATCCCGCTGACCCTGTCCGTGGTGGGCCTGATCATGCTGGCCGGCACCATGAGCCTCAACCAGATCGTGCTCATGCAATCCGGTTCGTTCCTCGATTGGAACATCTTCCGCCAGCCGCTGGGTGCCCTGATCTTCTTCATCGCGGCCACGGCGGAGGCCAACCGGACGCCGTTCGACCTGACCGAGGCGGACAGCGAGATCGTGGCCGGCTTCGCCACCGAGTACTCGGGGATGCGCTTCGGATTCTTCTTCTTCGCCGAGTACGTCAACGTCTTCATCATCTCGGCGCTCACGGTGACTCTCTTCTTCGGCGGCTGGACGGCGCCGTTCGACTGGCCGTGGCCGGTGAACGCCGCGGTCAATCCGGGCAGCCTGGGCATCGGCCTCCTCCTGGCGATCGCCATCGTGCCGGTCGTCGGCACGCTGGTCCTCGCCGCCCCCTTCTGGGTCGCCCGCAGCTCCATGCCGTGGTGGCAGGCGATCGTCATCGGCTTCGTGCTGTTCAACCTGCTCGCCGTCGTGGCGATCGCCGGCTGGGCCTTCATCAGCCTCGACTGGGTCGCGGGCCTGTTCTGGCTCCTGGCCAAGACATACGCCTTCGTCTTCACCTTCGTCTGGATGCGCGGGACGCTGCCGCGGGTTCGCATCGACCAGCTCATGGGCTTCGCCTGGAAGTGGCTGCTGCCCGCGTCCCTGCTCAATCTGTTCCTGACCGCGGCGGCCATCATCGTGGTTGGCAAGTGACGGCCGGATCGTGAGCTTCATCCCTGGCCTGGGCGTCGTGAAGGGCATGGCCCTGACACTCCGCCGCTTCTTCGAGCCCAAGGCCACGATCCGCTACCCCGAGCAGCCGGCCGCGCTCTCCCTCAAATGCGAGACGTGCTTCCAGTGCGCCCAGGCCTGCCCGGTCGAGTGCATCGACATGGGAGGTGTCGACACCAAGACGCGCTACCACGTCCACTGGGGGGCCGCCGAGACCTACGGCGAGCGACGCGAGGAATCGGCCCTCCGGCGGGCCGGCCGGACCGTGCCGGATGCCGCCTACACCCACTTCGAGGCGAACGACCTGACCCCGGTCGACGAGATCCTCGAGGAGCACGACTACGACCCCGGCCAGATGCTGCAGATCCTGGAAGCGACCCAGCACCGTTACGGCTACCTGCCGGTCGGCGCGCTCAAGCGGATCTCGCACCGGACGGGTGCCTGGTACGCGATGATCTACGGGACCGCCTCGTACTACCGTCACCTGCGCTTCGAGCCCGCCGAGGCCGTGCCCCAGGCCGCCGCGCTCGCGGAGCGCCGCCCGACAGAGGCGACCTACCTGGCCGCGTTCGAGACCGCGCTGGCGGGCACGCGCGGCGCCAGGTCGGCCGGCGGCAAGGCAGCGGCCGGCAACAAGGCCGCGGCCGCGAAGGCGCCTGGCAAGGCGGCCCGCAAGGCACCTCGACGCGGCAGGACGCAGGCCTGACTGTGACGGACATCCTTCCCGCGCCGAAGGGAAAGCGCTGGCCGTCGATCCTCCTTGCCCGAGCGGAAGCCAGGGACCCTTCGAACCTCGACGCCGCGACCGCCGCCGGCGCCTTCGTTGGCCTGCGCAAGGCGATCGATGAGCTCGGGCCGGCCGCCACGATCGCGGCCGTCGCCGCGTCGGGGCTTCGGGGACGGGGCGGGTCGGGCTTTCCGACCGCCGAGAAGTGGCGGGCGGCGGCGTCCACCGAGGCGCCCCGGCGGTTCGTCGTGGCCAACGGTTACGGGGCCGACCCGGCGGTCCAGACCGATCGGATTCTCATGGAGCGCGATCCGTACGCGATCGTCGAGGGACTGGCGATCGCGGCCTTCGCCGTCGGGGCTGCCGAGGCGATCATCGCCGTCCGGTCCGAGGCGACCCAGGCGGTCGCGGCGCTCAATTCGGCCGTCGCCGATGCCGAGGAGGCCGGCTTCATCGGCCCGGATGCGTTCGGCCCGGGTCGCGACCTGGCCGTCAGCGTCCGAACCGTCCAGGGCGCCTACATGCTCGGCGAGGAGACGGTCCTGCTCAAGGCCCTGGCCGGCCGCCGCGGCCAGCCCGAGCAGCGGCCGCCGTATCCCAGCCAGCAGGGGCTGTTCGACGCTCCGACCGTCGTCCAGAACGTCCAGACCCTCGCGGCCGTGCCCTGGATCGTCGTCAACGGCCCTGGCGCCTTCGCATCGATCGGCTCCAAGGCCAGTCCGGGCACGATCCTCGTCCAGGTCCGCGGCCATCAGCGCTCGGGCATCGCCGAGGTCCCGCTCGGCACGCCGCTGCGCGACATCGTCGCCCTGGGCGGCGACCCATCGCCCGCCCGGAGTCTCAAGGCCGTCCTGGTGGGCGGCCCGTCCGGTGGCCTGCTGCCGGCCGAAGCGCTCGACACGCGGTACGAGTTCGACGCCCTGCGCGCCGCCGGCGCCCACATCGGATCGGGCAGCGTCGTGGTCGCCGATGACCGGGCGTGCATCGTGGACCTGGCCCGCCTCCTCACCCGCTTCTGCGCCGACGAGGCGTGCGGCAAGACGATTCCCTGCCGGATCGGCACCCGGCGGCTGTTCGAGATCAGTGATCGCGTGGTGAGTGGCCGGCCGCGGCCGACGGACGTCCAGCTGCTGGCCGACCTCTCGCACGATATTGTGGAAAGCGCCCTGTGCGACCACGAGCGCCTGGCGACCCTCCCGCTGGCCAGCGGAATGCGATACTTCCGCTCGGAGCTCGACGATCACATCCTGCGCAGCTCCTGTCCGGCCGGGGTGTGCCGTCCCATCGCACTGGCGACCGCCGCCGGGTCCCGTTGATGCCCGCAACGAACCGATGACCGACCTGATCATCCGCCCCCCGCAAGGCCCCCGGCGCCCTCATGACGCCCCCGGCATGAAGGCCGTGGTCGACACGACGCCGCTCGACGATTCGCTCGCCGAGCAGCTGATCACCACGCCGGCCCCGCAGCGCCCGCTGTCGGCTCCGGTCATCCGCCTCGAGGTGGATGGCCGGCTGGTCGAGGGTCGCGAAGGGCAGACGATCCTGGAGGTCTGCCGGGACAACGGGATCGAGGTTCCCACCCTGTGCTACGAGCCCAAGCTGCCGGGCTTCGGCGCGTGCCGGATGTGCGTGGTCGAGGTCGAGGGGGAGGAGCATCCGCCGATCTCGTGCTCGGCGATGGCCTCCGGCGGGATGAAGGTCCAGACCCAGACCGAGATGGTCCGCCAGCTGCGGGCGACCAACCTGGAGCTGATCTTCAGCGACCACAACGCGTACTGCCTGCCGCCATGCCAGAACAAGTGCCCGAGCCACATCGACATCCCGGGCTTCCTCAAGGCGAACGCGGAGGCCAACTGGCGCGAGTCCACCCGAATCTTCAAGCGGACGATCCCCTTCCCGTCGATCCTGGGGCGGGTCTGCCCGGCGCCCTGCGAGGAGCATTGTCGGCGGGACGAGGTGGACGAGGCGATCGCCATCCGCGACAGCCACCGCTATGCCGGCGACCAGGTCGTCAGGCAGATGCTCGATGAGGGCATCGACCCGCCGCTGCCGTTCGAGCCTCAGGCCAGGACGGGCCGGCGGGCCGCCGTCATCGGCTCCGGGCCGGCGGGCATGGCCGCGGCCTACTACCTGCTGCTGGCCGGCCACGACGTGACCGTCTTCGAACGCGATCCGGCGCCTGGCGGCATGCACCGCTACGGCATCCCGCAGTACCGGTTGCCCAAGGTCGAGGTCCTCGAGGCGGAGTACGAGTCGGTCTGGCGACTGGGCGGCAAGCTCGAGTCGAACCAGGCGCTCGGGCGCGACTTCACCCTGGACGATCTCCAGCTCCAGGGCTTCGACGCGGTCTGCGTCGCGATCGGCTGCTACGACACCAACGAGCTCGGCATCCCCAACGAGGACGCCGACGGCGTCATCGACGGTCTCGACTACCTGCGGACCGCAACCCTTGGACTGCCCTATCCGGGCCACGTCGGCAAGCACGTCGTGGTCATCGGCGGCGGCTTCACGTCGATGGACTGCTCGCGGACGTCCGTCCGCCAGGGCGCGGCCGAGGTGACCCTGGTCTATCGCCGGGACATGAAGGACATGCCGGCGTCGAACGAGGTCCACGAGGCCATCGAGGAAGGCGTCACCGCCATCTTCCAGGCCGGGCCGACGCGCATCATCGTCGACGCAAAGACCGGCAAGGTCAGCGGCGTGGAGTTCATCCGGATGCAGCTCGGCGAGCCGGACGCCTCCGGCCGGCGCCGGCCGGCGCCGGCACCGGGTACCGAGTTCACCATCCCCTGCGACCGTGTCCTGCTGGCGATCGGCCAGGGGCCGGACCTGTCGTGGATCGGCCCGGGCAGCGAGGGCGTCGAGGCCACGAAGCAGCGCCGGGTCAAGGCGGACGCGGTAACCTTCGAGACCGGTCGGCCGGGCGTGTTCGCGACGGGGGACGTGCGGGTCGGGTCGGCGACGGTCGTCCAGGCCATCGCCGAGGGGCGGCGGGCCGCCTATGCCATCGACGCCTACCTCCGCGGCGTCGACCTCTCGGCGATCAAGGCCCGCCAGCAGCTGGCCGAGCCGCAGCCCGAGTTCCTGTCGATCGTGCCGTTCACGAGCGAGGTCAAGGAGCCGCGCTACCGGCTCAAGGCGATGGACGCCGAGACGCGCAACCGGAGCTACATCGAGTACGAGATCCCCTACAGCCCGGCGGAGGCGATCGCCGAGTCGACACGCTGCCTGCAGTGCACCTGCGAGGCGATCGGCTATTGCGACCTGCGTCGGCTCGGAATCGAGTACGGAACGACGCTTCAGACGCTCGAGCCGCAGTATCACCAGGGCGCGGGCTACCGGAGCGTGACCGAGAACCGCTTCACCGGCACGAACCACGACTACATCCGGGACGACTCCCACGCGTTCATCCTGCGCGAGCCGTCGCGTTGCATCGATTGCGGGCGCTGCGCCCAGGTCTGCGCGGAGGTCGTGGGCGCGGCCTGTTACGACTTCATGCGGATCGGCTTCGACACGCTGGTGACGACGCCGCTCGACATGAGCCTGAACGACACGCCCTGCGTCTCGTGCGGCCGCTGTGCCGAGACGTGCCCGACCGGGGCGCTCATGCCCAAGCCGCGGGTGCTCCAGAAGTACGCCGTCGACGAGAGCCGCTGCATCCTGTGCGGCATCTGCGTCGATGCCTGCCCGTACGACGCCCTGCGCGACGGAGCGGACTTCGAGCTGTCGCATGCCGGGCGCGCGGACCCCGAGGTTGACCTCATCGCGCTGGCCGCCATCGACCGCGAGACGGAGGTCAGCTACATCCGGCGCGAGCAGGATTGGGTCGCCCGGGCGATCGCGGAGGGGCGCTCGACGGCCTCCCGGCTGCTGCCCGTCCTGCCGCCCTCGCTGGCCCAGCGCGGCGTCCCGGTCGGAGGCGGAAACGGGCATGGCCATGACCACGCGACCGGGCACGATCATGGTCACGGCCAGCCGGCATTGAGCGCCGGGCCCGCGCAGGCCGGGCCCGGCCATACCGGCCAGACCGCCGGCCCGACCGCCGGCGGGCACGGGTAGCCCGGTGGGTCTTCGCTCCCTGATCCTGGTGTCATTCGGACTGGCCGTCGCCAGCGCTCCGCCGGGGCTCATGGCGGTGCTGAACGTCCTGGGCTTCCCCGGCGTGGCCTGGGACGATGTCGTCTTCGTCCTGTTCGCCGAGATCATGCTCATCTCGGGGCTGCTGGTCGTGACGATGCGCGACATCATCCGCTGCGGCCTGGCGATGATCGTCTGCTTCGGGGCATTGGCCGGGATCTACGTCGTGGTCGGTGCGCCGCTCGTGGCCGGCGCCCAGGTCCTCATCTACATCGGCGCGATCAGCGTCCTCGTCCTGTTCGCGATCATGCTCACCCAGGACAAGGTCGCCCCGATCCGGCTCGTCTTCCAGACGCAGGCCGTGCCCGCCGCGATCGCGGCCGTCGTCCTGGCCGTGGTCATCGGCCTGACCGTGACGGCCACGGACTGGGGCCCCGTCGTCAGCCGGTTCCACAGCGCGACGAAGGAGGTGGCCAAGGCGCTGTTCAACTCCTACGTCCTGCCTCTCGAGATCGTCAGCGTGCTGCTGCTGGCTGCCGTCATCGGCGGTATCTTCCTGGCCCGCCACGAGGAAGGCGGTCCGCCGTGAGCAACTCCCTGGACAGCTACCTGGTGCTGTCGGGCCTCCTCTTCGCCATCGGCTCGTTCGGGTTCCTGGCCCGCCGCAACGCGATCAGCATGCTCATGTCGATCGAGCTGATGCTCAATGCGGTGAATCTCGCGATCGTGGCGTTCGGGTCGTTCATCGAGCCGCTCAGGGACAGGTCCTCGGTCATCGCCCTCATGGTCATGGCCGTCGCGGCCGGCGAGGCCACGGTTGGACTGGCCATCGTCATCGCGATCTATCGCAATCGCCGGACGCCCCTGGTCGACGAGTACGACGCAATGCGTCAGTAGCGGCCGGCCCGTCCGGACGACCCGATGGACCAGCTCATCCCCCTGATCGTCTTCCTGCCCATCGCGGGATTCGCGTTCACGGCGCTGTTCGGGCGGCGTCTCCAGCACGCCTACGGCAAGCCGGCCGCCAGCATCGTCCCGGTTGGCCTGGTCGTCGTGACGTGGCTCATCGCCTCGGCGGTGGCATTCACCGCGCTGACCGGCGGCTTCGGCGAGAGCGGCGCATCGGTGACCCTCTGGAACTGGATCCCGGCCGGGGACTTCAGCATCGACGTCGGCTTCCGGGTCGATCAGCTGACGGCGTGCCTGCTCATCGTCGTGACGACGATCGGCATGCTCGTTCACATCTACTCGATTGGCTACATGGCCCACGACGGCGGCTACTGGCGCTTCTTCGCCTACCTCAACCTGTTCATGTTCTCCATGCTCCTGCTCGTCCTGGCGGACAACTTCCTGGTCGTCTTCGCCGGCTGGGAGCTGGTCGGCTTCTGCAGCTACGCCCTGATCGGCTTCTGGTACCGCCGCCGGAGCGCGGCCCTGGGGGCCAAGAAGGCGTTCATCGTCAACCGCGTGGGAGACGTCGGCTTCGCGCTGGGCCTGGCGGCCATCTGGGTCAACACGGGCACCCTCAACATCCACGATTCGCTGGAGCGTCTGGGCGAGCTCAACGCGACGAATCACGGGGTCGTCGTCCTCATCGCGCTGCTCGTGTTCTGCGGTGCGGCGGGCAAGAGTGCGCAGTTCCCGCTCCACGTCTGGCTGCCCGACGCGATGGAGGGCCCCACCCCGGTGTCCGCCCTCATCCACGCCGCGACGATGGTCAATGCCGGCGTCTACCTGGTGGCCCGGGCGAACCCGCTGTTCAGCCATGCCCAGGAGGCGATGGTGGTGGTCGCCGGCATCGGCATCTTCACGGCGATCCTGGCCGCCTCGATCGCCCTCACCCAGACGGACATCAAGCGCGTCCTCGCCTACTCCA
>WNFV01001161.1_pt1 | contig 70471 bp, 69 predicted proteins | sample 5400101 | NCBI WGS metagenome assembly WNFV01 (sample SAMN13153361, study PRJNA577476) | soil metagenome | isolation source: 115 cm soil or saprolite under grassland replicate 1 | place: USA:California | collected 2016-06-15
GCCGAGGTCGCCCAGACTGCGCCGCCGATGCGGCGTGGTCATGCCCGCCGTGAACTCGTTCGAGAACTGGGCGACGACCTCATCGGGCTGACCCAGACGGGCCAGGCCGCGCGCGGTCAGCGCCACGTTCAACGCAGTGTCGTCGGGCCGGTCGGCACCCGAGGTGACCTGGTCGACCAGTTTGCCCAGCCATGCTCGCGCCTTCGTTGGGTCGTCGACGGCCAGGAGGATGTAGGTGGCGGCGCGGAGATTGGGAAAGCCGCGCGCGATCAGACCCTGGATATCGTCGTGGTCGATCACAATCGTTGCAGCCAGGCGCGAGTCGCGGCGTCGTCCATGTGCCCGAACAGGCCGGCGCGGATGCGTGCGTTATTGTCGATGTTCAAGGCGGTCAATCCCTGATACGCCGCGTACCAGAATGGTGCGGCGACCTGGTGCATCAAGTTGAATCGTTTGAAGACCTGTTCATCCCGCGCGCCGTCCATGACGAGCCAGTTCGTCTTTGGATAGTCGACGCCGTTGCTGAAGGTGATGTTGAGGCCCCAGGCGATTTTGTCGATAAAGTCGTCCATGTAGTTTTCAAGGCTGCCATCGTAGTTGCTGGCGAAGATAACGCGCCGTTTGTCGTCGAGGAAGATCCAACGTCCGAAGTGAATGGTTTTGACGCCAATGAGGTCAGCACGATTGAAGACATGGCGGGCCAGGAAATTCGTGCCGTACAACACGACACTGGCCGTAAAGCGTCTGAATGGCCCGGGTTTGAGCAGGCCCGCAGAGGTGAACGGGTTCTGGACACCGTGGTCTTCTTGCGCGGCCAGCGCCTGGATGCGCGCGTCGTCGGGTTTCATGTCTCGGGGGCGGTCGGTCGTTTCATGCTGCCGCAGCAGCTTCAAGAAGAACGGAAGCCCGACCAGGATGAACGGCGACAGCAAGGTGGCCGCGCCGATAACGAGCAGGAAGTGGATCTTGTCTGCTGGAGGTGGTGGGGGCGGCTGGCGGGCCCACGCGAGTGACGGTTCACGCTCGATGAAGTCCTGAATGGCGTGCCTGGTCGCGTGGGCATCGGTAGCGTGGTAGCCGTCCAGAAAGTGCTGGATCGCCTCGCGCAGCGCGGCCTCCTGGCGAACCTGTTCGACGGTACGACCAACCGTATTTACATAGTTCGCGGCAGTCCGGACGTGGTGCGCTCGAAGGTAATCCAGGCGGGCCTGGTTGGCGGGATAGGCGGAGCAGTGGCTGAAGATCTCATCGATGCCCGGCGTAGCGAGGCGGCGCAGGAAGGGCTCGGACGGACCGTCGATATCGGCCAGGAAGACCAGGCGCGGATCGAGGTATCGACCGTACGGATCGAACGCGGCGGGCAGGATGAAGAAGCGTGCGAAATGGACGTTCGAAAACTGATCGAACGCGATCGCGCGATTGCCCGCCGGGTCGCGGCCGAGTTCCTCGAGCAGTTGCTGCAGTGCCATCTCGTGGCCGACGCGGATGGGCGCGACGATCGTGACGGCGGACTGCGTGGTGGTCACACGGCCATGCCGGCGCCGGCGCGCAGGGCGCCCGCGCGCGGGAACTGCAGCACGAAGTTGATGGTCTTGAGCGGGCCGTAGTAGACGATGCCGAGGTAGGTCCCGGGGCTGACTTCGCGGATCTCGTCGCGAACGCGACGTGCCAGGAGCGATGTCTTGGAATAGTCGAGGATGATCGCCGGCTGACCGTCGAACCAGCTGGGCGCTTTGTACACGCGCGCGCGAATCAGGTGCAGGCCAATCGGGCCGACCTTGTTCAGCAGGTCACCTCGAGCACGGTTGAAGACCTTGCCCTGCCACGCGAGCCAGCGCGCGAGGACCATCGTCGCGCCGGCGACCTCGGTCCCGGGGGCGACGATGGCAGTGCCGATCGCATCGCCGTCCGGGATGTCACCGACCGGGCTGCGCCGGAAAAGGTCGTCCAGCTCTATCTGCGACATCGTCGAGAGATCGTCCAGGGTTATTGCCATGAGTCCCCCCTACAGCGTGTGGCCATGGTGCAAACGGATTGTCGACGCCGCGCAGGGTCGCGGCGAGCTCGGGCGTGTGCCGCAGCAGCACCGAGGTGAAGTCGTTATTGTTGATCCAATCGAGCCCCGGCTGGGTATAGATGCGTGGCGTGTAGTCAGCGGTGAAGAAGCGATCGCTCTTCAGCCGTCGTGACGCCATCAGGATAAAGATGCGGAAGGCCGTATCCGAAAACCCGAAGCCACGAGGCAGGGGTTCAGCATACAGACCGACCATCAGATCGACACTCTCGATGTCGTCGTCGTAGACGCGTCTGATCTGCTCGACCCACTCGCGATTGGGCGAGAGCTCCTCGAAGCGGCGCAGGCGGGGCTTGTGCAGGATGGCGCGAAAGTCGTTGTAGCGCGGCACGCCGCGTTCGCGATTGCGCAGGATGTCGATGGCGGCCACGTCGTTCAGGTTGCCTTGCAGATCGACCAGTCGCTGCAGCGAGCGCGGGAAGTTGTGCAGCGTGATCGCGCCCGGGTGCTGCGTCCCGAAGGAGTACATCGCGTTCGCGAAGCCCACCCTGTCCATGACGGGGCGCGCGTGCTGGAACGCGACCTCGGGAAAGGTCGTCTCGAGCAGGACGCGATTGTCCTCGACGACACGGAAGGTCAGCTCGTCGGGCAGCAATGGGTGCATGCGATAGACGGCGACGAATTCCTCGGTGACTGAATACGACACCCCGTGGTGGTCCGTCGGCGAGCCGGGTATGCCGCTGATGACCTCGTTCGAGCTGAGTCGACCGAACCGCCGTGACAGGCGCTCCATCTCGAGGCCCCACCAATTCGCGCGCATGCCGTACTTCGTGATGGGATGGGCGATGATCGCGGGCGTCCACTCGAGCGTGTGGATCTTGGCCATGAGCGCGGCGTTGACGAGCCGGGCGTGGTCGAACACGTCGTCGTCCGACCAGGACGGGAACTCGCGCGCGAGGTGCTCGGCGATCGCGTTGTGCTCGTGCGTGAACAGCGTGTGCATCAGGCTCAAGCCGATCCACCAGTTGCCGCTCACGCCGGTCAGGTCGATGCCGTTTTCGTCCAGGGGCAGGAGTCCGTCCGGTTGGACTTTCAGCTTGCCGCGCTCGCCGCTACGCAGGCGAGCCAGCATGTCAGCGCCGCTGCCATAGATTTGCGAGCCATCCCACCAGCCGGTGGCAGTGTTCTGATATGTGATCGGGTGTCCGTCTTTGACTTTCGGCCGCGTGGGGTCGGAGCGCGTGCGCAGGATGCGCATTGGCCGTTCTGGCCAATCGTCGTCGTCTTGCAGGGGGACTTGCCACGGGTTGTCGGGCTCGTTGCGGCCGTGGCTAAGCCAATCGTGCACCTGGAACTGCAGCCACGCGGCGGCCAACAGGTTCAGCGTGGTAGCGGGTTTGAACGTGTCGCGGGCGAGGAGCTCACGGCTGACGGTGCGCGGATTCGGCGTGAGCAGGCGCTGCGCTGGCTCCTGAAATGTGGCGTGGAGTGGTGCGTTGCGGCCGAAGCGTGCGCCGGTGGCGCCCATGGCCGGATTGCTCAAGTCGTTGAAGGACCCGTCGGGGGAGCGCGCCGTTTGGTAGCGAGGTGCGTTGCCCTGCAGAGTTGGCTGATTGACGGTCGGCGCGGTGCTGGTGTCGACGAGGTTCTGCTTGCGGAGCTGGCGGCGGAGGGCGATGAGCGCGGCAATGCCCACCGGCAGTGGCAGCCGGTGCCAGCCGATCGCTTCGATCAGACCCATGGCAAGGCGCACTACAAGGGTGACGGCGCGGCAGCTCCCCCTGCCGCGAGGGGCATGGTACACGCTGCGCGGAGCGGTTTAGTATGCCCTGCGCATGGCCGACGTTGCGCGCGTGCTGCTGGCGTGTGTACGGCTCTTCAATGGCCTGGCGGCGCTGTTTGCGCCCGGCATGCTGCTGGGCCGGCTCGGCGTTGATACCGAGGCCAATCCGGCGGCCGCGTACATTGCCCGCATGTTCGGCATTCGCACCGTGCTGATTGGCTGGGAGCTGCTCTTTTCTCACGGTGAGGCTCGGCAGAAGGCGCTCAAACAGGCGGTGGTGATTCACGCCTCCGACACCGTGGCCGCCTATCTAGCCTCGCGGAGCGGCAAGCTGCCGCCGCCAATGAATCGCATCCTGGTCGCCATCTCCGCGGCCAACACCGTTCTGGCGCTGATCGCCAACCGTTAGCCGCGGCAGGCCGAACTCTCGGCTCCCAGAGCTGAAATAACCCGGAAACCGTCCGGCACGGACGGGTGCGGTGACAGGTGGGTGCCAGGCCACTTTCGGCGCCGGCGCCGGAACCACCCGGAACCGTTCGGCGCGTATGCGCGAAAAGCGCTGGGTGCTGCGTTTCTCTGGTGATGTCGATCACCGCCCTTCCTTTCGATGCTTCCCTCATTGCCGAGAAGCCACGCATCTCCTGGGTCGAGCTCAGCTGCCTCAACTGTGGCGAGCTGGCTGGCTATGTCGAGAACGAGCGCATTGTCAAACCCGTCGCTCCTGGCCGGGTGCGACTCGACGGCGGACGGCCGCGCTGCGGCCGCTGCAACGGACTGTTGCTCACGGGTGAGCGCGGCGTGGCGACCAGCCACGCGGGGATCGGCTAAGCCTCATGGTGACGTTTCCTGACATCCACGCGCGATCCTAGGACACAGCCTCGCCGGGCGTCGCGACCGACCGCGCGATCGCGTTCTGTGGACCAGGTGCCACCAGTGCCGCTTCGAGCTCGGCCGATCCGCTCGAGCTGCAGCCGCGGACCGACATCAGCTGGCTGGTCGATGTGCCGGCACGGTTCGATACGCCGCAGGCGATTACACCCGCTTAGCGAGCCGCCCGCCCAAGCGCAGGTAGGCGACCTGGTCCTGCGCGTCGCGGACGAATTCGGCGCGCGAGCCTTTGAGCGGCGGCTCGAGGGCGACGATATGGTCGTCCTTCCAGAAGCGAAAACGTACGGGGGGCGGGGTTGGGCCAGGAGGTGAGTCCTTGACTGGGAAGCCGCCCTTCGGCTGGAGTTGGATAACCAGGCCGGAGTCTTCGGCGCCAACGTCGATGGATGCGGCCCACGCCTCGTAGCGGCCGACGTATTTGTCGAGGCGGTGGCGCGGAATGTCGATGGTCGATGGCTCACGGGTGTCGAGCCCGAGCTGCTCGCGCAGCAACAGCGCACTCAGCCAGCCGTGCAGCTCAGCGCCGCGGTTAGCGTTGGTCAGGATCACTTGCACGTAGCCGCGTTCGGGAACGATCTTGAGCGTGGTCTGCTGGCCATGCGTGCCGCCGCTATGTTCGACGACGCCGACACGATCGACACTGCGCAGCATCCACGCCGTGCCGACCGCGTCCGCGTAATTGCCGGCGGGCGCCAGCGGCGACCGCACGAGCTCAAGCGTCTCTGGCGAGACGAACCCGCTTGGCCCCTGGCCAAGCATCACGCGCGCATAGCGCAGGAGGTCGGGCACACACGAGATCACGCCGCCCGCTGGATGCGCCGAGCGCGCCAGGCCCCAGGGACGGGCGACCTCGACTTGTCCACTGTCGTCGAACGGGCTGATGTGGCCGACGACGAAGCGATGGGTCATCACCTCCGCACCTGACAGGAACGAATGGCGCATGTCCAGCGGCGCAAAGACGAGCTCGCGTATGGCCTGCTCGTAGCTCTGGCCGGTCACTACTTCGATGATCCGCCCGGCCACGACGAAGCCGGAGTTGCAGTATGACCACAGCTCCCCCAGTGGCGTGAGCTGCGGCAGTTCGACGAGGTGGGCGACGTAGCGCGCCACGGCATCGTCGCCCGGCCCGGTGTCGGTGAAGTCGTCGCCGACGAAACCGGCGGTATGCGTGAGCAAGTGGCGCAGCGTGACGCGCTGAGCCACGTCGTCGACTTGCAGCCGGAAATCAGGCAGGTAGCGCCGCACCGGCGCCTCGAGGTCGATCTTGCCCTGCTCGCGCAGGCGCATCAGCGCGGTCGCCGTGATCGTCTTGGTGATGGAGCCAATCTGGAACAGGGTGTTCGGCTGAACGGGCAGTGGATTGTCGATGCTGGTTACGCCGAAGGTGCGGATGTCTTCGACGCCGTCGTGCAGCACGCCCACCGCCACGCCAGGGACGTGGAAGCGGGCCATCGCGTCCGGCACGGAGTCCAGAACGGTCATCGGAGCGATAGTACGATCGCTCGGCAATGGTCGATGTACCCCTTCACTACGAGTCCGTCGGCTCCGGCGACCCGGTGGTGCTGCTGCACGCTGGGATCGCCGATGCCAGCATGTGGGACGATCAGGTGCCGGCGTTCGCCGAACGCTACCGCGTCATCCGCTTCGACGCGCAGGGTTTTGGCCGCTCCCCGGCCGCGCCCTCGCCGCAACCCCGGGCGGGGGATGTCTACGACCTGCTGCGAGCGCTCGACGTGGCGCGCGCGCACGTGGTCGGGGTGTCGATGGGCGGCGCAGCGGCGATCGATTTCGCGGTCGAGCACCCTGATATGGTCGGAACGCTGATCCCGGTCGCCGCCGGACTGTCCGGCTATACCGCCAGCGATCCATGGCTGGAAGAACGGGAGGCGCTGGAAGAGGCGGCGATCGAACGCGGCGACGTCGATGCGGCGGTTGAGGTCAACCTGCGCGTCTGGCTGGCTGGACCTGCGCGCCGCTACCAGGACATGGATCCGACGCTCAGCGATCGGGTCGCGCGTCTGACCCGACACGCCCTGGAACGAGGTGCCGAGCGCAAGCCGACGCCGCAGATCGATCCACCCGCGGCCGGCCGGCTGGGTGAGGTCACGGCGCCCACGCTGGTCATCGTCGGCGACCGGGAAACGCAGCTCGTTATCGCGCTAGCGGACCTGCTCGCGCAACGCATTCGCGGCGCGCGGAAGCGCGTCTTTGCCGACACTGCGCACATGCTCAACATGGAGCGCCCGGCAGAGTTCAACGCAGTGGTGCTCGAGTTTCTGGCGGCGCACCCGCTCGAGTGACAATCGGGGCTACTGCCCGCTTGACAGTAGCGGCAGCATCGCCAGATGTGCGTCGCAGTTGACCGAGAGCAACACGCGGGCGATGCCGAGCTCGGCCAGCTCGGCCAGCTGCGCGCGGGCGCGGTCGGGAGTGCCCTTGATCCACGCCGTCTCCGCGTTCATCATTCTCGAGTACTGCGGGTTCGTGTCTTTGAACGCGGCATAGGTTTCGTTGACCTGTGCGTCTGTCTCGGCGACGCATATCGGCGTGAACACAGACAGTCGAACCTCACGGGGGTCGCGTCCGCGCTTAGCGCACGCCTCGTCCAGGCGGGCGCGAACCGCGCGGCACTGGTCCGGCGAGGGCAGCGTGATCACGTACTCGTCGGCGTAGCGAGCGGCGAGGCGCGGCAGCCGCTGGGCATTTGAGCTGCCGCCGACAATGATCGTTGGCCGCGGCTGCTGGACTGGCGTGGGGGTGAAATGCGCATCCTGGAGCGAGTAGTGAGTGCCCGTGTGGCTGAAGGGGTCCTGGCTGAAGAGCCCGTTGATGACCTGGAGTTGTTCTTCGACCATGTCGACGCGTGTCTTTGGCTCGGGGAAGTTGAAGCCATACGCAGCGTGCTCGGTTGGGAACCAGCCAGCGCCGATGCCGACCTCGGCGCGTCCGTCGCTCATGTGATCAAGTGTGGCGGCCATCTTGGCCAGGACCGACGGATGCCTGAACGTCACTGGACTGACGAGCGTGCCCAGGCGGATGTGCTGTGTCTCTCGCGCGAGGCCAGCCAGGTACAGCCAGGCGTCGGCCGCCATGCGTTCGCCGAGGCCGTTGGCGTATTTCTCGGTGACGCCGGTCGGGTAATAGTGCTCGGCGAGCAGCGAGGCGTCGAACCTGAGGTCTTCGGCAGCGCGGGTGAACGCCAGCGTTTCGGCATAGCTCAAGCCTTCTTGGATTTCGATCGACAGACAGAGGCGCACCGCGCCCATTGAATCAGGCGGCGGGCGTCGACCGCTTACGCAGCATGACGACCGCTACCAGCAGGCCGATGAAGCCGAGGATGCGGCCGGCCAGACTAGGCCTCGCGCCCTGCGGCGGCTGGTTGCCCGCCGCACGGCTCGAGCCGACGGGTTGGCCCTGCTCCTGTGCCTGGGCGCGCGGCGAGCGCACCGGTGTGCCCAGTACGCCGCCGCCGGTGAGGTTCGGCGCATCACCGGTCGACTCCGCCAGGACCTGGCCGGTCTGCTCGTCGTACTCGGCCCGACCGCGCAGTGCGTTCTGACTGGCCTCGGCGAGTGCGGCCGACCGCGCCGGCTGTTGGAGGAACGCGTTCAGCTCCGCGCCCAGCACGAACACGAAGCCGAGCAAGTACAGCCAGAACGTGAACACCAGGAATACGCCGAAGACGGCGTATGCCTGATTGGGCGGGAAGATGTTCACGTACAGCGGGAACACGGCCAGGATGACGAAGAACAGGACCGTGGACAGCAGCGCCCCGGGTAGTACGTCGCGCCAGCCCTGCCGGGCATGGGGCAGGATCTTGTACAGCAGCAGAAACAGCACGATCGTGCTCAGGATCGAAATCGACCAGGTCACCACCTGCGCCAGTACCGGGCTGACACCGAGGCCCAACGGCAGGTTGCCGAGCAGCCCGCCGAGGCCCAGCGACAACGTCGAAAGGACCAACAGGGTCGACGCCAGGATGAGCATGATGATCGAGACGATCCGCTGGATCACAAAATTTCGGCCTTCGACGTGGTAGACCTGGTCGAAGACGGAGCCCATGTTGGCGAAGAAGCTGGAGCCGTTGAACAGCAACAGCACGAGGGCGATCGCGCCCGCTGGTGCGGCGGCCGTTTTGCGCACGCCGTCGAGTGCTGCGCCGAGCGTGTCCGCGGCCTGACCCGGCACCAGAACCAGGATCGTGTTGTACAGCTGGTCCAGGCGCTCAGGATCGCGCAGGACCAGCCCGGCCACGGTGAGCATGCCCAGCATCAGCGGCAACAGCGTGCTGAGTGTGCCCCAGGCGAGCAGTGCGGCCAGGTTGGGCGCCTGGTCGTCCATCACCTTCTTGAGCAAAAGGCCCAATCTCGAGCTCTGGAACGCGTCGAGCCTGGCTTTGAGTGAGTTCATGTCAGCACATCTACCAAGGCAGAAGGTGTGCCAGTTTGCGCGGGGGCAGCCTGAGGTTGCAGTGCGTTACAAACTGAAGTTGTGGTTGTGCCTGAACTGACGCCGTTCTTCGACCCGCACACCGAAACGCTCGGGCGCGCCGAATTGCGTGAGCTGCAACTCCAACGGGTCGGCGCGCTGCTGGATGAAATCCTGCCCAGCAACGGCTTTTACGCTCGCAAGCTCGGTGCTCGGTGCCGGGTGACGACGTGGGACGAGTTCCGCGCGCTGCCGTTCACGACCAAATCGGAGATCGCTCAGGATCAAGTCGATTGCCCACCGTACGGCACCGACCTGACGTACCCGCTGGCGAGCTACATCAAGTTCCATCAGACCTCGGGCACGACAGGCAAGGCGCCGATCCGCTGGCTGGATACCGAGGAATCGTGGGATTGGTGGGCGCGCTGCTGGGGGCACGTGTTTCGCGGGGCCGGCGTCGGGCCGGGCGATCGCGTGTTCTACGCGTTCTCGTTCGGGCCATTCATCGGCTTCTGGGCAGCCTATGAGGGCGCACGCAAAGTAGGTGCGATGACGGTACCTGGCGGCGGCATTCAGACCGACCAGAGACTGTTCGCGATGCGCGACCTGGCCGTGACCGTGCTGTGCTGCACGCCCACGTATGCGCTGCGCATGATCGAGGTCGCCGATGAAATTGGACTCAACCTGCGCGAGATCGGAGTGCGCGCGACGGTCCATGCCGGCGAGCCCGGGGCTAGTGTGCCGGGCACCCGCAAGCGCATCGAGGCTGCGTATGGCGCCCGATGCCACGACCACACCGGCATGACCGAGCTCGGCGCAACCGGCTTCACATGTCAGGAGCAGGACGGAGTGCACCTGATCGAGTCGGAGTTCGTGTTCGAGGTGATCGATCCCTCCACCGGCCAGGCGGTGCCGGACGGCGAGCAGGGTGAGCTGGTAGCTTCCAATCTCGGTCGCGCGGGGATGCCGCTGATCCGCTATCGCACGGGCGATCTGGCCCAGCTGCAGACGAGTCCATGTCGCTGTGGGCGCACGTTCGCCCGACTGCGCGGCGGGATCCTCGGTCGCGCCGATGACATGGTCATCGTGCGCGGCATGAACATCTTTCCGAGTGCCATTGAGGGCGTGCTGCGCGAGTTTCCCGAGATCAACGAGTTTCGCATCGAGATCTCACAGCAGCGCGAGATGGACGAGCTGCGCGTGCTGATCGACGCCCAGTCCGGGACGGATCCGGCGTTCGCGCGCGAGGTCGGACAGCGACTGCACGATCGACTGTACATGCGCGTTCCATGCGAGATGGTGCCGCCGGGCAGCCTGCCGCGCTTCGAGCTCAAGGCGCGCCGCGTTGTGCGCATCTAGGGAAAAGTTTCTCCCCCGCGACGGCGTGAACCAATGGCCAGAACGGCAGATATATGCATGTATACACATGGTGACTTCGAACGCGCGGGAGTTACGTTCGAAATGGCAGACGTCCGCACGCTGCACGCGCCTTCCCCACACACCACCTGCAGTTACCGACCTGCGAGCACCCGTCGCGAGCGGATCGGGATTCGTGGACGTCAGCTCGTGACGCGTCGAGCTGGGACCGGGGCCTTTTCCCAGCTCGGCGCGTTTTGCGTTGCTTCTATGGACTGGGGAGTCTGCTCGCGTTAGGCGGCCACGGCGGGGAAAAAAGCAGTACGCCCGACCCATGCTGGGCGAGCCGTAGGCTTATGTGGCATGCCCCTCCAAGTTGGCCCACGTCTCCAGGCTTTCTTCGACGAGCCGCTCCCGATCATCATCGGCACCACCCGCGCCGACGGCAGCGTGCATATGAACCCGGTCTGGTATGAGTTCCGCGACGGCCTGATCTGGCTCAACGGCGGCCCGACGCGCGACTGGGTGGGCCATCTGCGGCGCGACCCGCGCATCACCCTGCTCGTGGTTGATCCGAAGAACATGTTCCGCTGGGCCCAGATCCATGGCCGCTTACTCGACACGACTGCCGAAGGCGCCGACGAGCACATCGACCGGCTCGCGCAGCGCTACTTCGGCGGGCCGTATCCAAATCCAAAGATCGATCGCTTGATCGTGCGCATCCAGCCCGAGCGCATCAGGGGCGGCGAGATGCGCGCGCCGTGGGACGTCACCGACACCTGATTGCGCGGTCCAGGTCGGGGTGAGGACAATCGGCACTATGATCACCACCTTCGGCAGCCTGTACGCCGGCCACGTCGACCTCGACAATCTGGGCCTGGACGGCACGCCCGTCAATGACCGCTGGCTGCCCGACGAGCGGCTGGTGACCGTCTTCGACAAGGCGACGGAGATCGCACTGCTGATGGACCGCTCGGGCTATGACGTTTTCTGGCTGGCCGAGCACCACTTCCAGCGTGAGGGCTACGAGTGCGTCCCGAACATCCTCATGCTGGCCCTGCACCTGGCGCACAAGACCGAGCGGCTCAAGTTCGGCTGCGGCTTCAACATCGCCCCGATGTGGCATCCGCTGCGATTAGCTGAGGACTTCGCGACCGCCGATTACCTGACCGGTGGGCGCGTGGTCTTCGGCGTCGGGCGCGGCTACCACACGCGCGAGGTCGAGACATTCGGCGCGCCGATGCGCGATCCGGACGCAAATCGCGAGCTGTTCGAAGAGCAGATCGACATCATCTTCAAGGCTTTCAACGAGCAGTCGTTCTCGCACCAGGGCAAGTACTACACGCTGCCGCCGAAGGTGCCATACCGCGGCTACGAACTGTCGGAGCTCACGCTGGTGCCGCGACCGCTCCACAGGCCGGTCGAGTGTTACCAGCCAGTGGTCAGCGCGAGCCAGCGTGGGCTCGACTTCATGGCCAAGCACGGCATCAAAGGTGTGATCGGCGGTGGCGCCGCCGCCGGCGGGGCTGCCGAGAAGACCATTCGGGCCTGGCAGGACGCGCTGCGCCGGGCTGGCCGCGAGACCGAACTGGGCACGGACCTCGTGATCGGTATCATGTTCCACATAGCCGAGACCGAAGAGCAGGCGATCCGCGAGGCGTCACCGTTTTTCGAGGAGTGGATGAAGATGTTTGCGCCGCTGGGCTTCGTGCCCGGGCTGTCCGACGAGCAGATCGAGGCGATCGCGGACCCGGCGCGCGCGCGCAGCACGCCATTGCCCAGCCTGCGCGAGTCGGCCAACCGCGGCGGCTTCATGGCCGGGCCGCCCGAGTTGATCCGCGATCGACTGCTGGAACTGCAGGAGCGCTACCCGGGCCTGGAGCAGGTGCACGTGGGCCAGGTCGTCGGCACGCCCAAGCGGGTGATCCTCGAGCAGCTCGAGACCTTCGCCCACGAGGTGATGCCTTCCTTTAAGAAGACTCCGGCCTCGGTGGCGTGAGCCTGCGGACCAATCCGCTCAAGGCCGCGCTGGCCGCTGGCCAGGTGCAGGTCGGCACCTGGATCAACCTGGTGCGCAACCCGGCCGTGCTGGTGCTCCTCAAAGCCGCTGGACTGGACTATGCACGCGTGGACATGGAGCACTCGTCGCCATCGATTGAGACGGTGGCCGACATGGCGGTGCTGGCTCGGGCGCTCGACTTTCCGCTGGTGGTGCGTCCGCCGGAGGGCAATCGCGAGTGGATCACGCGCCTGCTCGACGTCGGCGTGTGGGGCCTCCACGTGCCGCAGGTGGACACGCCCGAGATCGCACAGCGGGTGGCGCGGGTGGCTCGGTACGCGCCGCTCGGCGAACGGGGCATGGCTGGCCTCTCGCCGGGCACCGACTTTTCGATAGACATCAGCCCGCGCGAGCGGCTCGCGCACCTGAACGAGCAGGTCTACGTGACGGCGATGCTCGAGTCCGCCGAGGCGTTTCGGCATCTCGACGAGATCGTCGCCACGCCGGGCATCGATGCATTCACGATTGGTCCGACCGACCTGGCGCAGGACCTCGGTGTGTTCGGCACGCCTGGTCAGGCCGCCGCCTTAGATGAACATCGGGCAAAGCTGATCACCGCCTGTCGGGCGCATGGCAAGGACATCGCAATGCTGGTCGACACGCTCGACGAGGCCGAGCGCTGGATCGCCGCCGGCGTGCGGCTGATCGCCTACTCGTCCGACGTGGCCATCCTGCGCGCCGGCTACGCCGCCGCCGCCGATCGTCTGCGCAGCGCGCAAGTGCCGGTCGCCGCCCGGCCCTGAGCGGCACACTAAGGCTATCGCGTTGCGGCGATCGCGATCCGGTACAGGCCGCTGGGGATGGCCAGGGTGTCGGTGGTGTCGTCGACGATCTGGGCCATCGCGGGCGACATTTCGTCGCGGATGGGGTGACTGCGCCAGCCGGCGTAGGCGGCCTCGTTGTCCCATACCGCGGTGACGACGACCGGGCCGTGGCCGCTGAGCGGGACGTGGACTTCACACGAGTAGGCGCCGGCGTAATGGATGGCCTTGCCGAGGACATCGTTGGCTTTGAAGAAGGCGACGAATCCCGAGTAGTCGTCGTTGCGCGGCTGCAGGATCAGGAAGCTGCGGATTTTGCCTTCCATACGGGTCACACGGGCCGAGCAGTGGCGAGATTGGCGACCATGTAGCCGTAGTCGCCAGGATGAACGCGCATCATCGCGCCGCGCAGCAGGATCATCACACCGCGATCGTACGGGGCGCGGATTTCTTCGAGCGTCTCAAATGAATAGGGGCTGACTACGCGACCCAACAGCGTGCCGCCCGCCACTTCCTTGCCGAGCATGTCCAGGCCGATCTCCGGGTAGAGCACGCCACCGACGCGCGGACGAATGACCGCCATCTCGGTGACGATGGTCTGCGTGGCCGGGCGAATGATGTCGCCGTCGATCATCTTCAGCTGGCGCAAGACGTTCATGACGCCGCGCACGCCGTGCTCGATGTAGTGCGCATCCAGAAAGCTGCCGCCGCCGACCTCGGCGGTGAAAAACGGAATGCCCTTCTGCGCGGCCGGGACCGCGAACGTGCCTTGATACGGCTGCGGCGGCTCAAACAGATAGGTGCTGCCAAAGGCCACAGAAAGTTCGCGTGACCGGTCGAAAATGTACACGTAGTCGACCGTGGGAAAGACGCCGCCGGTGTGCAGGTCGACGTGTACGTCGAGCTGGGCGACAAACCTCGTCGCCAGGACATGGGCGATCTGCTCGCTGAGCCAGCCGTTCGGGCTGCCTGGAAAGTTGCGATTCATGTCGAGCTGGTCGATCGGCGTGTGCCGCGTGAGTGCCTCGAACGCGAGCGGATTGGCGACGGGCACGGCCAGGATGGTGCCCCGCAGTTCGGCTGGGTCGACTGCTTCCAGGACGCGGCGGACGATCTCGTTCGTCAGCGGCTCGTCGCCGTGGACTACGGCTGAGAGGCCCAATGTCGGGCCGGCGGCGCGGCCTTCCAGGCGATGCAGCGGCAAGAACAGCTCGCGGCCGCTGGCCAACGTCGTGACCGGGATCTGCTCGTAGGTCATCGGCTCCGCTCGAGTTCGCGGACGACCTCGTCGGTCGTACGGCAATTGCAGAATGCGTCCTTGAGATTGGTGATCGCCGCCTGATGCAGCGCGGGCGTGACCGCGGCGCACGCGTCTTCGACCATCACCACCTCGTAGCCGAGGTCCGACGCATCACGGACGGTGCCTTCGACGCAGCCGTTGGTCACCACGCCGCACACCAGCAGGGTCTGGATGTCAAGATTGCGCAGAAGGCGATCGATGGCGGTGCTGTTGAACGGGCTGCTGCTCGTCTTCGAGAGTACGAGGTCGTCCGGACCGACAGGCAGCTCATCCAGCAGGCCCGCCTCGTGGCTGTCGCGGGGGACAGGCAGCCCGACGAGGCGATGCTGGCGGCCGACGTCGCGCGCGTCGCGCGTCTGGGTGGCGATCCTCGTGAAGATCACCTGTACGCGGGACTCGTGCGCGGCCTCGATAAGCCGCTGCTGGCACGCGATGGCGTTCAGAACGGCAGGCCAGTATTCGGTAAACATGGCCGAGTTGCCAGCTTCGCGGGCGGTGCGGCCGATGCCGTGCTCGGGATGGGCATCGAGATACTGCATGTCGACGACGATCAGCGCACTACGCCGCGGCACGATCTCAAATCGGGGAAAGGGCGAGAAGACGGTAAGCAGACGATTATCGGGCGTGGTCATGTGCGCAGGCGGGGATCGAGGGCATCCCGCAGACCGTCACCGAGGAGATTGAAGCCGAGGACCGTGATGAAGATGGCCAAGCCCGGCATCGTGCTGAGAAAGCTCGCGTCACGCAGGAACTGCATGCCGAAATTGAGCATCGAGCCCCACGAGGCCTCCGGGGGCTGGATGCCCAGGCCGAGGAAGGACAGCGCCGCTTCGGCCAGGATGGCGTTGCCCATGCCCAGCGAAGCCAGCACCACCAATGGTGCGATGGCGTTCGGCAGCAGGTGTCGGACCATGATGCGCGCTGGACTCGCGCCTAGCGTACGCGCCGCCCAGGTGTACTCCTCCTCACGCAGGGTCAGCACGACGCTTCGGGCCACGCGCGCGTAGGTCGTCCAGTACACCAGCGCCAGCGCGATCAGCACGTTGTTCAGTCCGGGCCCGCGCACGGCGACGATCGCGATCGCCAGCAGGATGACTGGGAAGGCCAGAAAGATGTCGACCAGGCGCATGATGATCGCGTCCCAGTACCCACCGAGGTAGCCGGCGATCACTCCGCCGCTGACCCCGATGAGCGCTGAGGCGGCCACCGTCACGATGCCCACCCACAATGACACCCGCGCTCCATAGAACAGCCGGGAGAGAATGTCGCGGCCGAGCTCATCGGTACCGAGCATGTGGGCGACCCCGGGTGGCTCGAGCCTGCCTTCGAGGTTGACACGATACGGATCGTCGGGCGCGAGCCAGGGGGCGAACAGCGCGCTGAGTACGAGCAGGCCGATGACGATGAGGCCAGCAACGGCGGAGCGGTTGCGGCGTAGCTGGCGCCATGCTCGCTGCGCGTTTCTGGTGGCTGGTCGCGCGAGTTCAGCCATAGCGGACGCGTGGGTTGATCGCGCCGTACAGCAGATCGACGGTGAGGTTGATCAGCGAGACGATCACGGCCGTGAGCAGCACGACGCCTTGCACGAGCGGATAGTCGCGCTGGTTGATCGCCTGGATGAGCAGCCGGCCGATGCCTGGCCAGGCGAAGATGGTCTCGGCGATGATCGCGCCGCCGAGCAGCGTGCCGACCTGAAGGCCAATCACCGTCACCACCGGGATCAGAGCATTGGGCAGCGCGTGGCCGGCCACGATCTTAATGTTGCGTAAGCCCTTGGCTCGTGCCGTTCGGACGTAGTCCTGGCCGAGGACTTCGAGCAGCGCCGACCGCACGAGCCTCGAGATCAGCGCGGTCGAGAAGGCACCCAGTGTGACAGCGGGCAGGAGCAGGTGCTTCAGGGCATCCAGGACGTCCCGCGGGTCCTGGTAGCGGATCCAGGTACCGACCGCTTCCGTGAGCGGCTCGCCGCGGCCGAACGACGGCAGCCAGCCTAACTGCAGAGCGAAGAGCAGGATGCCGAGCATGCCTAACCAGAAGACGGGCATCGCCACGCCGGACAGGGCGACGAGCATCGCGACGACGTCGAACAGCGAGTACGGGGTGAGGGCGGAGATGAGACCGGTCGTGATGCCGAGCACGATCGCCACGAGCATCGCGGCGACCGTGAGCTCGATGGTGGCCGGGAAGCGGTCGCCCAGCAGCTTGGTCACGGGCTGGTGCTGAAAAATCGAATCGCCGAGCTGGCCAGTCGCTAGCCGAGTGAGGTAGTGGCCGAATTGGATGGGCAGCGGCTGATCGAGCTCGAGCAGGTGGCGGAGCCGCTCGAGCTCGGCCGGCGTGGCGTCCTGGCCGAGCATGACCAGCACCGGATCACCTGGTGTCAGGTGAACCAGGGCAAACGTCAACAGCGCGACGCCAAACAGCACGACGAGTGTGTGCAGCAAGCGCTGGATTATGTAGCGGCCCAGGGTGTAGGCCCTCAGGTCCTGGCGAGCAGGAGGGTGGTCCGCGGCTTGGGTCCGCCAGCGGCCACGTTCGTCAGGTCCCCGCCTTCGGCGCGTCCGGGTGGCAGACCTCTGGAGCGAGCAGGCAACCGCAGGGGCTGCTAGGCACTGAGGGAGACGGTCTTGAACGACAGCCAGTTCGCCACGGGATTGACCACGTAGCCTTGCACTTTCGGCGAGTACATGGCGATGTACTCCTGATACTGGACGAAAATGTACGGCGCGTCGTCGACGATTTGTTTGACTGCGTCGGCGTACATGGATTTCGCCTTGGCCTGGTCGAGCGTCGAACGCGCGTCTTTGAGCAGCTTGTCGACCTGCTCGTTCTTGTATTTGCCGTAATTGGCGGTGCCATCGAGCGTGAATTGGCGGAACGTCGCGCGATCGGGATCGGACAGGTTCAACCAGCCAATGACACCGACCTGATACTTGCCGTCCTGAACGTCCTGGAAGAAGGCTGGGAACTCGACGGTGTTCGTCGTCGCGTCGATACCGACTTTCTGGAATTCGCTCTGCAACACTTGAATGAGCTGTTTGCGGTCTGGGTCCTCTGAGTGGGTACGCACGGTCAGCGACAATTTCTGACTATCCTTTACGCGGATCCCGTCGGCGCCAGCTTTCCAGCCCGCCTCCTCCAGCAGCGCCTTGGCTTTATCAGGGTTGTAGTCGTAGGACGGTACGTCGGCCGGATAGGCCCACATCGTTGGCACGATCGGTCCGTTGGCCGGTTTACCGATGCCCTTGTAGATCGTTTCGATGATCTGTTGTTTGTTGACCAGGTGCGACAAGGCTTGGCGCACCTTCTTATCGGCCAGAATTGGATCGGCGGTGTTCAGATTGATGTAGGTGTAGCCGGCGGCGGGCGTGCGGTCGACCTTGAGCTTGGCCGCGGACTGCACGCGGGCGACGTCCTGAGGCGACACAGGTGACTGCACGAAGTCGAGGTCGCCACTCTCGAGGCCCACCACGCGGCCGGAGTTATCAGGAACGACTTTGACGCGAACGCGATCCAGGTTCGGGCGGCCGCCGTAGAAGCCGTCGTTCGCGGACAGCTCGATCGTATCGCCGGTCGCCCAGCGATCGACTTTGAATGGGCCAGTGCCAACCGGCTTCGTGCCGAAGTCGGCGCCCAGTTTCTGGACGGCCGCCTGGGGCACGACGGCCAGGTCCATGTACGACAGGAAGGGCGCAAAGGGCGCTTTCAGGGTGAACGTGACGGTGTTCTTGTCGGTCGCGTCGACCTTGTCCACCGACAGATAAAACGCACGGAACGGCGAGTTGAAGGCCTGATCGAGGACCGACTCGTAGGTGAACTTGACGTCGCTCGCGGTGAGCTCGGAGCCGTCGTGGAACTTCACACCCTGACGCAGGGTGAAGACCCAGGTCTTCTCGTCGGGGTTGGTCCATTTCTCGGCCAGATCCGGTGCAGGGGTGAAGTCCGGGTTGATGGCGACGAGTCCGTCGAAGACGAGCTCCTTCAGACGGAAGCCCGAAGTGTTCTTGGTCAGGCGCGGGTCGAGGGTGTCGGCGTCGACGTCGAGTCCGACACGGAGTAGGCCGCCGCGCGTCGCCTGTGCCGCTGCGGGCGCGGTTGTTGGTTTCGCAGCCGCGGCCGGTGCGGTTGTAGGTGCGGCGGCCGGCGGAGTGGTCGGTTTGGCGGCGGCGGGTGCCGTTGTTGGCGCAGCGGCCGGCGGTGGTGGTGCGCTGGTCGCTGCCGGCGCAGGCGCTGAAGGCGCAGCTGGCCCACACGCGTCGACGAGCAGCACGGCGCTAGCGCCGAGCGCTAGACGCAGAACGTCGCGCCGACTCGGGCGGCGCGGTGAACGGGAACCACGCTCCTCAGATTGCATGCGCCCTATCCTAGCCCGACGCTCTCGAATGGCGGCGCGGGCAGGCACAATGGGCCGATGCCGACGCGCTCGGGATCCATTGGCCTGGGGCTGATGCTGGTGCTGGCGATCGCGTGCCCGGCCGCGCACGCTGACCAGGCGGAGCGGCTCGATGCCCGTTTCGGCATCGCCGAGAGCCTGGCGTCACCTTCGACCATGGCCGAGATCGGCGGCGGTTGGACGCGGGTGCTGCTCGCCTGGCACCACATTCAGTCCAGCAATCCGTATGACTATTGGGGCTTCGGGCGTGTGCTGCGCGAGCCAGTACTCGACGCGGAAGTTGGCCGTGGCGTGCGCGCCGCGGCGGTGCTGCAGTACACGCCGCAATGGGCGGCGACCAATCCGGCGCACGGCCACCGCGCTGTGCCGCGCAACCTGTTCCTGGACTACGACGATCCGGAAAACTACTTTGGCCAGTTCGTCTATCAAACAGTGCTGCGCTACACCGGTCGGATCGACGATTGGATCATCTGGAACGAGCCCGATTTCCGCCCGAGCGATCCCGGCGTCGGCGAGTCTTACACGTGGATGGGCACCGAGCAGGAATTCGCGCAGTTGCTCAAGGTGGGCTATCTCGCGGCTAAACGCGCCAATCCGCGAGCGGTGGTGTCGTTTCCGGCCACGTCCTACTGGGCTGACGCGGTCAACGGTCGTACTCAGTACTACGAGCGGCTTCTCGAGATCCTGACGCCTGACCCTGAGGCCCAGGCGAACAAGCTGTACCACGATGCCGTGGCGATAAACCTGTATCGCAAGCCGGATGACGTGTACCGAGTACACGGCATCTTCAAAGACATCCAGTGGCGGCACGGCATCGATCGAGCGGTGTGGCTTACCGAAACGAACGCCATGCCCGCCGACGACGCGGGCGTAGCGTGTGCGGAGCGGCACGCCAACGAGCCATGGCAGACGACCCAGCAGGAGCAGGCGGCGTTTGCCGTTCAGGCGTTCGCGCTGGCGGCAGCAGCCGGCTATGAGCACGTCGCCTGGTGGCGGATGGCCGATGGCCGACCATGCATCCAGGACCGGTTGTGGGGCGCGGTACGCGATGATGGCACCTGGCGACCGGCCGCCGCCGCGCTGAAGACGGCGGTGCGGTACTTCGCCGGCTATTCAGCGGCGCAGTTCACCGTCGATGGCCAGGTCCAGAAAGTCGTGCTCGATCGGCCCGACGGGCAGCGTGTAACGGCGTTGTGGAATAGCGCGCCCCCGGCGACGACAATCCCAATCGAGCCCGGCGTGGTGGTGGACATGTTTGGCACACAGCAGGATGTTGGCTCCGTCGTGGAGTTGGCTGGCGCGACCGCGTTCTACGATGGCGGGTACTACATAGGCGGGTCGCCAAAGATACATGTTTCCCGCGATGGCTGATCGCCCGTCCACTTCTAGAGTGGCACGGTGGACTGGCACGAGATCTATCAGCGCTTGCTCGTCGATCGCAACGACCGCCAGGCGTGGCGCAGCCTGGAGCTGCGTGTCCGTCGCTGGGCACGCACCGTCCTGATCACGCGCGGCACGCACGCGATTGACGATGCCGTGGCGGATACGTGTGCGGCGGCGCTTTTGAATCTCGACGATGCGCGCGGCGCCGAGACCTTCGCGGGTTTCGTGTACGGCCACTTCCTGAACGTGCGTCGCGGCGTGCTCAAGACCGCGCATCCGCTGACGCTGGGGCTCGACGACCTGGACGTCCCGGTGCCTGTCGACGAACATGGCCCGGACCGGGCCGAGCTGCTGCGCCTGCGCTCGGCGCTGGCGGCGCTCCCGCCGCGCGAACGGCGGGCAGTCACACTGCGCTACTTCGACGAGCAGTCGTCGACCGCGATTGGCAGCGAGCTCGGGGTCACGCGCGGCAACGCACGGCGCATTGTCCACAATGGCCTGCGCGGTCTACGCCGCCACTTTCGCGAACCGCCGCACGCGCTCAGGACATAACAGCCACGCCGTTCGGATGCCGTACTGCTGCGCACGGTTAGCCTTTGACGCCGCCGACAACCAGGCCTTTGATCACCAGCCGCTGGGCGAGGGTGTACATGACCACCGGCGGAACGGCCGTGATCAGCGCGCCAGCCATCATCTGGCCCCAGTAGAAGACGTCCTCGCCGAGCATCTGCGTCAGTCCGACCGTCAAGGTCCGGCTGGCCAGAGAGTTGGTAAAGACGAGGGCATACAGGAACTCGTTCCACGCCTGTGTGAACGAGAACAGGCACACGACGACAATGGCCGGGCCTGACAAGGGCAAGACGATACGGAAGAGCACGCCGAGTCTGGTACAGCCGTCGATCAGCGCTGCCTCTTCGAGCTCGACGGGAATGCTGCGGAAGTAGCTCACCAGCATCCACGTGCAGAACGGCAGAGTGATAGTCGGGTAGACCAGCATCAGCGCGCCTAGCGTGTCAGCCAGCTGCAGCCGAGCCACTATCTGGAACAGCGGGATGAACAACAACGATTGGGGAATGAGATAGGTAAAGATCAGGCCGAGCGCGACGGTCCGCCGGCCCGAGAAGCGCAGCCGCGTGATCGAGTACGCCCCGAGCGCCCCAAGCGTGATCGACAGCACCGTCGCGACCGTGGACACGTAGGTGCTGTTGCGCAGCCATATGGCGAACTTGCCGCCCATGAGTGACGCGTAGTGCCCGAAATAGACTGAATTGGGCAGGATCGTGAAGTCGTCGTAGATCTCCTTATTGGTCTTGAGCGACGCCAGCACCATCCAGATGAATGGCACGACGGTCCAGAAGACGAAGAAGATCAGCGCGACATAGGTGGCGATGGTCCAGCCGCGACCAATGCTGCGCCGGCCAGCGTGCGTGGCGGCGCGGCGGCGTGGTCGAAATCGAGCGGCAACGGCAACGGCCATAGCGGGCTACTCGCTCTGGCGCAGCATGCGCCGGGTCAAGAAGAACACCAGGATCATGTACACGGGGACCATGGTCATCGAGATGGCCGCGCCAGCGCCGAGGCGCGTGCCCGGAATGGCCACGAGATACGCCAGCAGCGGCAGCGTGGTCGTGGCGTAGTTCGGTCCGCCACCGGTCAAGACGAAGATCTGGGTCAGGTTGGCCGACGTCCAGATCGTCGACAGCAAGCCTGTAACGACGATCACCGAACGCAGGCTGGGCAAGGTGATAAAGCGGAAACGCTGGAACGTGCCGGCCCCGTCGATTTCGGCGGCCTCGTACATCTCCTGGCTGATGGCCTGCATGCCCGCCAGCAGGTTCATCGTCCAGAACGGCGTGCCCGACCAGATCACGACCAGGATCAGCGCAGGTACCGCCAGCCGCGCGTCGGTGAAGAAGTACAGGTAGTCATCAGCCAGATGGAACGTCGCGATCGCGCCGTTGATCGGTCCCGTCGTGTCGAACAGAAACCGCCACACATAGGCAGTGACGACGGCAGGAACGGCCCACGGCAAGAACATCAAACCGCGGAAGATATTGCGGGCCGGAATGTCCTGGTTCAGGACGCACGCCATCGCGATGCCGATCACGAATTTGCCCGCGATGGCGCTGGCGGTAATCGCAAACGTGGTGATGGCAGCGCGGACCCAGGGCGTGCCAGTACCCGAAACGAGCTCGGCGTAGTTGGCCAGGCCGACCCACGTGCCTTCCTTGCCGATAAAGCGCGACTGGAAGCTGAGCGCGAAGGAGTCCAGGAAGGGGTAAATGAGCAGCGAGGTGACGATCAGAACAACTGGCGAGACCAGCAGCCAGCCGAGCATCCACTCGGGACCGAGCAGGCGTCTGAGCGTGCCCGCCCGAGTGGGTTGAACTCTGATGGCTGGAGCGGCGACGTTGGCCAACTCAAGCCTTCTTCATCAGCTTGTTGTACGAATCCATCATCTGATCTTGCGCCCACTTCTGGGCGTCTTCGATGGCCATATTGTCGTTGACGATCTTGGCCATCATGTCCGAGACGACATAGCGCGCATCGGTGACGTCCGAGAGCCACGGCACGGGTGCCGATGGGTATTCGCGAATGCGCCCGAACTCGGCGATCTTCTTCAGCTCGGCGAACTTGCTCGTCGTCCAGAACTCGGTCTTGGCATGGTCGCGGTAGACCGGTACGAAGCGACCCTCGACGGACTTCGAGATGCGCTCCAGGTTCTCGGGCTGCATGAAGAACTCGAGTGCCGACGGCGCCTCTTTGGCTAGCGGCGCCTTCTTGTAGTAGTTGAACGAGATCGACGCGCCCTCGGCGAATGAGCCGGCCGAGCCCTTGGGTGGCAGTGACAGTCCGGTCTTGTCGCCCAGCTCCTTATCGTTGACCAGCAGCCAGCCCATGATCGTGCACGGATTGATGGCGATCAGGCCGCGGCCCTTCTGGTACGTCTCGTTGTTCCACGAGGTGACGGTCTGGGCGAAGGTATCGGGCGGGATGAGCTTGGCCTTCCACAGCTGTACGGCCATGTCGATGCCGGCCTTGTTGGCCGGATTGGTCATGTCTGGGACGCCCTTTTCGTCCGCGATGCGGCCGCCATACGCCCACAACATGGTCACCATGTTGTTCATGTGGTCGCCCTCGTGGCCGAGGGCCATGGCGTAGACGTAGTTGCGCGGCGGCTGCTGGATCTTCGGTCCGAGCTGCAGCATCTCCTCGTACGTCTCGAAGAATCGACCGCCGGTCTGGGCGCCGATGATGTCGGAGCGCCACTGGGCCGGCCACACGTCGATGGCGTACGGCGCGCCGATGACCGCGCCGTCAGCCACCTTGTTCGAGCTGATGCCGATCTCGTACATGCCGCCGGCTGTGTCTTTGAACTTGTTGACGAGCTCGGCGAGGTCGGCCATTTCGCCCTGGCTGTACCAGTACACGCGGTTGGCGTTGTTCAGCTCCGGCGGCTGCCCGGCGGCCAGCGCGGCCGACTCCTTGGCCAACTGCTGCGGCGAGCCGGGGATCGATTGCCACTCGACCTTGATGTTCTTTGGCTTGCCCCACTCGACGAAGGTGTCGCCTACAGCTTTGTCGGTGACCTCGTTCCAGTTAGCCGAGAACCACACGTTGAACACACCTGGCGAGGCCTTGGGTTCGGGCGGCTGCGTGGCTGCAGCGGCGGGCGCCGTCGTTGGTGCTGCGCCGCCTCCGGCCGCGGGCGGAGTGGTCGGCGCTGGCGCGGCCGGCTTGGCCGGCTCCTGAGCGGCAGGCGCGCACGCCGCGAGTACAAGGCCTACGGCCCAGGCATTACGAACCAGGAACTGCCGGCGCGAGAATGCGCGACGATCGGCGTCCATGTGCTCACCCCTCTCACGGCCCATTGTGCTCCCGCGCGTTGAGGTGCGCCAGTGGGGGTCGTGCACGTGCGCCGGGTGCGCCTGTACGGTTCCGTGTTCATGGCCACGCAGGCGGCGCTACGCGACGTCGTGCGCATCGATCGCTTGTTGCTCGGCGGACACGAGACTCTGGCTGCGTTCGTCGCCGCCAGTCCGCGGTTGGCGCTGACGTCCATCGCGCTCGCGGTCCTGGGCGGCCTGCTCGCTCCGGCGTATGCCATCGCCACCGGAGCCCTGGTCCAGGCGGTCAGCAACCAGCAACCGGCGACCTGGCCACTTATCGCGCTGGCCGCCATCTTCACCGTGCAGCGCACGCTCGATCCGATTCGCGAAGAAATCGGCCTGGCACTCTGGCCGCGCGTTGACGAGCGATTGAACGACCGCATCATGTCCGCGGTCTCCAGACCAGCCGGGCTCCAGGAGCTCGAAAGCCCGGCCGTACTTATCGACACGATGAGCCGATCCTCGCGGCGCTGGTCCGCGCAGCCGCGCGTGACCTGCCCGAGGCATTGCCGTCAGGGCTGGCGACGCAGCTCGGCCGCGACTTCGAGGGTGGCGTCGACCTGTCGCTGGGCCAGTGGCAGAAGGTCGCGCTCGGTCGCGCGATGATGCGTTCGCGCATCCTGTTGCTGCTGCTGGATGAGCCGACAGCGAGCCTCGATGCGCCGACCGAACATGCCTTGTTCGAGCACTTCGCGCTGGCCGCGCGGGACTACGCGCATGCTGCTGGGGCGATCACCGTTCTGGTTAGCCATCGCTTTTCGACGGTGCGCATGGCCGACCTGATCCTGGTCGTAGACAACGGCCGCATCGTCGAGCGCGGCACGCACGCGGCGCTGCTGAAGCAGGGCGGCCTCTACGCGGAGCTGTACGGCCTGCAGGCGAGCGCCTACCGCTGAGTTCGAGAAAAGGGCTGGCGGCGCGCTGTCAGTGCGCGCCGCCAGCCTCAAGAGCGACGCCGGGGGCGTTGGAGCGGGGGCGCTGTGGTGCTCCTCGGCGGCTCGCCCGGGCGGCGGCGTCCCGGCCGCCACCATCTGCAATTGTGCTCGGCGTCCTGGCCATGCAGACCATGCTCGTGCTAAGGATTTCGTGAAGGAGTGTGCCCGGAGGCCACCTACTCTGGCATTCATACGGGGTACCCTGACGAGCCACTCGGTAGGATGCCGGCGTGGCCGATAGCGCGATACTCGAACGACGTGTGACCACCCGCTGGCCGCAGCCCGGGCCGTACGCCGTCGCGGTGATCGCCACAGGCGCGGCAACCGCCCTGTCGCTGTTGCTGATCGACCTCGCGGACACACTGCCCGAGCTGCTCTTTCTGGCCGCGGTCGGTATCAGTGGCTGGCGCGGCGGACTCGGGCCAGCTCTGGCCTCGACGACCGTGGGCTTCCTGGTCCTCGACTACCTGTTCGAGTCGCCACCCTACGGGTTCGAAGTCACCGCCACGAGCACGCTGCTCAGCCTGGCCGGCTTTCTGCTGACGAGCCTGCTGCTCGGCTCGCTCAATGCTCAGCTGCGCGGCGCTCGGGCACGCGCCGAGCGTGCGCGCATGGCGGCCGAAGCCGCCGTCGAGGCCCGCGACGAGGCACTGGCCGCGGTGTCACACGATCTGCGCACGCCACTCACCTCGATCAAGACTTCAGCGGGCACCCTGCGCGATGCGACGCTGTCGCTGCCCGCGCCAGTGCGCCAGCAGCTGCTGGCCAACATCGAGGCAGACGCCGATCGCCTGGTGCGTTTCGTCGGCGCTGCATTGGCGTTGAATCGACTGGAACGCAGCGCGGCTCCACAACGCGAGTGGAACGCGCTCGGCGAGGTCGCCTCGGCGGCGCTGGACCGTGTCGCACCGCTGCTCGGCAGCCATGTGCTGCAGTTCACGATTCCGGACACGCTTCCTCTAATGCAGTTCGATGCCTGGCTGCTCGACCAGGCCCTGGGCAACCTGCTTGAAAACGCGGCGCTGCATACGCCGCCTGGCACGTCCGTCTCAGTCGCTGCCCAGCTGAACGGCGCAGACCTGCGCGTTGTCGTCGCCGACACCGGGCCGGGCATTCCGGCTGGCGCCAGCGAACGCATCTTCGAGAAGTTTGAGCGACTCGACGCGACCAGCGCCGGCGCAGGCCTCGGTCTGGCCATCGCGCGCGCCGCCATCGTTGCCCAGGGCGGCCGACTGTGGGTGGAGCCGAATCCGGGTGGCGGAGCGCGCTTCGTGCTGTTGCTGCCGGGGGTGCTGAAGTGACCATCGTCGAAGCGATCCCGAGCGTGCTCGTCGTCGACGACGAGCGGCACGTGCTCGAGGCGCTGCGCGCTGCGTTAGAAGGGCGGGGGTATCAGGTGCACACCGCGTCGAACGGGCCGATGGCGCTCGAGGCGGTCTCGGGTCGGATCCCCGACGTGGTGCTGCTCGATCTGGCCATGCCGAGTATGGACGGCGTTGAAGTGTGTCGGCGTCTGCGCTCGTGGAGTCAGGTGCCCATTGTGGTGCTGTCCGCACGGACTGATGAGCGGACCAAGGTGCTGGCGCTGGATGCGGGCGCGGACGACTACGTCAGCAAGCCCTTCGGCATCGAGGAGCTGCTCGCGCGCATCCGCGCGGCCCTACGCCGTGAACGGACGCGCCGCGCCCAGCAGCCGGTTATTCGGGCCGGTTGGCTGAGCATCGACTTCACTAGCCGGCGCGTGACGCGCAATGGCGTCGAGGTGCACCTGACGCCCACGGAATACGAGCTGCTACGTGTGTTGGCCAGTAACGCCGATCGAGTGCTGACGCACCGCTACCTGTTGCGGATGTGCATCGGGCCTGGCTACGAAGACGCTCTGGAAAATTTGCGGACGTTCATAGCCCAGCTGCGGCGCAAGATCGAACCAAATCCGAGTCGACCACGGATTATCGTCACCGAGCCAGGCATCGGGTATCGGTTTCGGCCTGACGCCGAGTAACTCCGTATTGCGCTCCTGAGTTGCTTCCTTCTTTTGGAAGATTCCGCCGCTGCATGACCGCCGCACGACGGAGTTTTTTGAAAAGTCCTCCGCTGCATGACCGCCGCGCGGCTTTTCGCTCAACCGCGTCCCTCGCGGCGCTGCGCGCCGTCGGTCCGCTGCTCGCCCGCGCGCGGCTCGGCAAACCACATGGGCAAACCACGTTTCGGAGGTGCGGCGGGTACCGACAGGTGCGTTGGGCTGGAGCCGAGGTCCGTGGATGGTTCTGGCCCAGACGCATTTCGGTTCTGTAATTGCGGCGTTAAGAATTGGCCGGCCGACCTCAGGGGCTTGTGATGGCGAGCGCGTTCCACGCGCGTTCGAGGTCCTCGACCTGTTGCAACAGCGGGCGCAGGCTGGCCCAAATCTCGTCGCGTGCCGTGGCAGCGGACGCTGCATTCGCACTGGCGAGATCGGCTAACACGCGGGCGGCCGCTCGGTAGCGTTCGAGCAGCACCTCATGCGCATCGGTGCTCACGTCGCCGCCGCCGGCTTCACGCCACACGCCGTAGCGCGGCGGCAGCCGCTGCCCGCCGGCGTCATAGAACGTATGGGTCGGCTCCACGTGCGGCGACACGCTCAAATAGATGACACCAGGCTCGTCGCCGACCGCGCGAAGCGCGTGCGTCGTGCGCGGTGACACGTAAATCACCTGACCTAGCTCGCACACCACGCTCTCGTCAGCGACCGTGAACTCGATGCGGCCGGCCATGACCAGGAATGTCTCGCCGCCGAGATCGTGGCTGTGCACCTCCGGCACTGGCCCGAGCTCGACCCGTCGAAACCGCGAGCGGATCTGCGGCTGAACAACCAGGTTCGACAGGTCGGTGCGAACGTCGAAGACGTGAATACTCATGTCAGTTGGTGGTGGCCAGATGCATTCGTCGACCTCGACCATCCTCGCGCTGCGCGCGCCTTCCGGCCCGAACTTATGGCGGCCATGTCGGCCCGGGCTAAGTGGTTCATGTCAGCCTGGCAAGGTTGTGTCCGGGTGCTGTTGGATCCACTGACCGAGATGCACGCCGATGTTCTCCTGGAGTTGGATGGTCAATCCGCCGTCGACGACGAGGGCGTGCCCGCTGATGAACGAGGCCTCCTCAGAGCACAGGAACACGATGGCGTTGGCGATATCCAGCGGCGTGCCGGTCCGGCGCACCGGGTATTGCTGTTCGTAGAACGCCAGGCTCTCCGGGTGGGCGACCCAGCGGCGCTGCATGCGCTCGGTCTGGATCATGCCCGGGCACACCGCGTTCACACGGATGCCGTCTGGCCCATAGTCGACCGCCATCTGGCGCGTCAGACCAATGACGCCCGCTTTGAGCGTCTCGTAGATGAGCGACCGCGGCGCCGCAAGCAGACCGTGGACCGACGAAAGGTTAACAATGGCGCCGCCGCCGGCCTTGCGGATCTCGGGCACCCCATAACGCCCCGAGCGATACATGGCCTTCAGGCCGATGTTCATGCCCGCATCCCATGTCTCTTCGGCGACGTCGACTGCTCCGCCCGGGCCGGTGCCCAGGTAGGCGTTATTGACGATGATGTTCAGCTTGCCCCACTGCCCGATTGCCGCTTCGATTGCGCTGCGCACACCATCTTCAGTGGCGACGTTGGCCTCGAGCGGCTCAGCCTGGCCGCCATCGGCACGAATGGTCTCGACATTGCGCTGGGCGCCCGCGGCATCCACATCCACGACGAGCACCCGCGCGCCCTCCTCGGCGAGACGGCGCGAGGTGGCGCCGCCGATGCCGACGGCTCCGCCGGTCACGATCGCTACTTGATCTTTCAGTCGCATCAGCGAAACACGATACACACGGGCGCGCCGACCTGGGTGACCTCGCCGGTCGGCTCGAGCGCGCCGGTGCTCTGATCGATGCGGAACTGGACGATCGTGTCGCTGCCCTGGTTGGCGACGTACATGCGACTACCCGTCGGGTCGACGTTGAAATTGCGCGGCGTGCGGCCCTGGGTAGGCACGTTCCCGAGCGCGGTCAACGTGCCCGTGTCCTGATCGATGGCGAACATCGCGATCGAATCGTGGCCGCGGTTGGAGACATAGACGAAGTGCCCGCTCGGCTCGACCAGGATCTGGGCGGTCGAGCAGCCTTCACGCGACGCGTCTTCGGGGATTGTCGGCAGCACCTGGAGCTCGTCGAACTCGGGGTAAGAGAGCGCGGTGATGGTCATGTCGGCTTCGCCGTTGACGTACGAGAAGAGACCATTGGGATGGAAGCTCAAGTGGCGCGGTGCCGCGCCGGCGTGCAGCCGGCCAAATGGCGGCTCATCCGGCCGGAGCATGCCCACGTCGGGATCGAGGCGATAGCGCACCACCTGATCGATGCCCTTGTCGGTCACCAGGACGCGCTCCTGGGTGGGATCGAAAGTGACGAAGTGGGCGTGTGGCCCAGCCTGGGTTGGCCCGGGCCCGGAGCCGTGGTGCTGGCGCAGGTCGCTCCTTGGCTGAAGGGTGCCGTCGCTGTCGATTGGGAAGGTGGCCACGCTGCCGTGCTCGTGGTTGACTACGATCAGCCAGCGGCCGCTCGGATCGGTCGTCAGGTGGCATGGCTGGCCGCCGCCGGTCTTCTGGCGGCTCAGGTTCGTCAGGGTGCCGTTGCTCTCGTCCAATCGAAACGACACGGCCTCACCACCGTCCAGACCGTCGCCCTCGCTGACCGCGAAAAGGAACTGGCCAGTTGGATCGAAGGCCAGGAAGGATGGGTCAGATTCAGGTGTGGTGTGCACCAGAGTCAGCGCGCCGCTGGCCTCGTCCCAGTCGAAGACGTAGATGCCCTCTGACCTGGCCGAGCGCGTGTAGGTGCCGACGTACGCGCGCACCTCAGTCACCGACTCCGAACAGGCGTAGCGTAGTCAGCCCGAGGATGCGATCCAGGTCGCGCGACGGGATCACGCCCTCGGCGAGCACTCGCAGGTAGTGCAGTGACTGGCGATAGGTGCAGTTGCGCTCGACGTTGGGCATGTCCGACCCCCAGATCAGGCGCTCGCCACCGCAGTGCTGATACAGGGTTGCCAGGGCGGGGCGAAGCTCGGAGAAAGGGTACTCATGATTGCGCGCCCAATGAATCGGGTACAGGATTTCGACCGTGAGCTGGTCGTGCTGGAGCAGCCGTTGCAAGTCTTCTGGCATCTGGCTGAGCACCGCGGGATCGAAGCCGTGGGTCCAGACGCACGGGATGGTCGGCCACTTGCGCATCCAGCGCGCGAGGCGATCGATGTCGCCGTCGCCGAAGAGCTCCCAGAAGACGGGGATGCCCAATGACGCGACCTCCTCCCATAGCGGGTCGAAGATGCTGCTGTCGAACGTGTGGGCATAGCCACTGGTGAAGTGGCCGCGACCGGCGTAGTACACACCTTTGAGACCGAGCGTCGTTACGGCACGGCGGAGCTCGGCGATGTCGGGCTGCGGTTCATTGACATCGGCCAGGCCGATGAACTTGCCCGGGTGCGCGTGGACAGCCTGGGCGAAGAAGTCGTTCAAACGGCCGTACAGACGGGCGTTCTGGAGCACGGCCATGTCTACCCCCACGCGCGCCATCTGCTGCAGCATGAACTCGGCAGGACTGGTCATGTCCTGCAAGCTGGGCGGGAAGAACTGGATGTACAGGTCCTCGTCGCCGACGGTCCACTCGAAACGACCGTACTTGCCCACTCGGAAATTGACGTCGGTGAGGTTGGCTGGACTGGTCAGTGCGCCGTTGTGCAGGGTTTGCTCCGTGACGCGGCCGTGGTCGCGCAGGCGGCGAACGGGTTCGCCGTGGTTCGCCATGTACAGCTGCAGGAACTGGCGGTGAGCTCGTTGTGAGCCGAAGCCAGAGGGCTCGTCGAGGAACGGAAAGATGTGGACGTGCGAGTCCACGACGGGCGCCATTCGGCATACAGTACCTAGCTGAAGCTCATGACCGTCACCGCCGAACGGGTGCGCGTCCCGGTCACACCCGATGAGGTCCGCGCCCGAGTCGCGCGCGTGCCGCGCGTTTCGCTCGCTCTCTTGCCGACGCCGTTGCACGAGCTACCGCGATTGGCTACCGAGCTGGGCATTGGTCGGCTGTTCGTCAAGCGCGACGACCTGACGGGTCTGGCCTTCGGCGGCAACAAAGCGCGCAACCTCGAGTTTCGTATGGCTGACGCCGTTGCTCACGGCGCCGAGGTGTTCATTGCTGGCCTGGAGGCCCAGTCGAACTCGGCGCGCATGGTCACCGCGGCCGCGAACCTTCTCGGCATGCGCACGCAGCTGGTGCTGCGGCGGGATCTGACGCGCGACTTCGATTGGCAGGGCAACCTGCTGGTTGACCGACTGCTTGGCGCGTCCATCCGCTTCGTCGATCCCAGCGAAAACATGGACACGGCGTTGCTGGCAGTCGCCGACGAAGCGCGCGCCGCCGGCCGCAAGCCCTTCATCATGAACCACGCCGCGTCGTTTGCCACAGGCTCCGCGCTTGCGTATGTGCTGTGCTCGCTCGAGATCGTTGAGCAGTTGTCCGCGTTGGGCGTTACGGCGACGCACCTGTACATGGCCAGTGGCAACAAGGGCCACGCTGGCTTGATCCTGGGGCGCAAGCTCCTGGGCCTGTCGTATCGCACAATTGCGATCTCGCAGCACTACGCCGACGATCGAGTTTCTGGCGCCGTCCGCGGCGCGCTTGACGCATTAGGCGCACTGGACTGGGCGTTGGACGTCTCTGATGCTGATGTTGAGAGCTACGACGAGTACGTCGAGACCGCCTACGGTTCGCCCAGCCCCAGCGGCCTGGCCGCCTTGCGGTTGTGCGCCCGCCTGGAGTCGCTACTGTTGGACCCCATCTACACCGCCAAAGCGATGGCCGGCCTGATCGATCACGCCCGCCGCGGCCTGCTCGGTCCATCGGACGTGGTGGTGTTCGTCCACACAGGTGGCTTGCCCGCCCTGTTCGCCTTCAAAGACGAGATCCTCGGCGCGCTCTAGGTGGACGCCTTTTTCCCAAGAAGGAAAGTTTGACACTTTAAACCCGGCCTACGTACTGTTCAGCGGCAGAGCGCGGAACGACGGGGAGGGCAGGCTCATGAACTTTAATCAACCGCGGCGGCGGTTCTCTCGACGGCAGGTACTGCAGGGTGCGGCGCTCGCGCTGGGCAGCATCCCGGCGGCTTCGATTCTGGCGGCATGCGGCGCGCAGCCGCCCGCGGCACCCACGGCCGCACCAGCTAAGCCCACGACGGCGCCAGCCGCCCAGGCACCAGCGGCCGGCGCTGCAACGGCGGCGCCGGCGGCGGCCCAGCCGGCCAGCGGTACGCGCGTCACCATTCGCGACCACGACTGGATCCAGGGCAACCCGGGCCAGCAGGGCGACTGGTACGACGCCTTCATCGCCAAGTGGGAAGACGAGCACCCGGACATCAAAGTCGAGCGCGAGTGGTTCCCGCGCGCCGAGATGCATGCCAAGCAGCTGGCGCTGGCCGCGACCGGCCAGATCGGCGACACGGTGCGCATCAACGTCGCGCCGCTCGTGTCGGAGCTGCAGATCAAGGGCGTCGTGCGCGAACTCAATTCGCTCTGGGCCAACGACACGGATTGGATGAGCAAGGACCAGAAGCAGTTCTGGCCGGGCAATATCAAAACCTATACTCGCGAGGGCAAGGTGTGGGGCCTGCCCGTGGTCGGCCACCCAGGCGCCGTCCAGTACTACATCAACCGCACCATGGTCGAAAAAGCCGGGCTCAAGATGCCGCCAGCCGACGGCAACTGGAGCTTCGACGATCTGCTCACGCTGTCCAAGGGCCTGACCAAGAGTGAGGGCGGCCGGACCACGGTCTACGGCATCCTGGCGCCGATTGGCAACGCTGGCGCCAACGAGGGCGTGGTCGGTTTCCTGCGCGCCTTTGGCGGCGACCTGTTCGACGTCGACGGCAAAAAGTGCTTGCTCAACACGCCCGAATCCAAGGCCGGCCTGAACGCGCTGGCGGACCTGTACAAGGCCGGTGCCGCGTATCCGTGGCAGCCCGATATCGACGACCAGCGCCTGGAGCTCTTCCAGAGTCAGAAAATCGGCATGGCGGTGACGACCAGCTCCGCGGCAGCTGCCTGGCCAGGCCAGATCGCCAAGCGGCCTGAGCCATTCGAGATGGAGGTCATCCCCAATCCGGTCGGCCCGACGGGCAAGCACGCCACGCAGGTTTCGTCCGACGGCAAGGGCATCTCCGCGGCCAGCAAGAATGCCGATAAGGCGTGGATCGTCCTGTCGCGCCTGTACACTGGCCAGCCCCACGGCATCGGCCGCTTTGTGGCTGGGCTGGGCAGTCCCGGCAGTCGCTTCGATGTCTGGGACAGCGCGGAGTTCCGCGAAAAAGCGCCTAAACTGGCCAACATTGCCAAAGTCATGGTGTTGCCTCCGGCGCCGGACATGCTGCCGTGGCACCACCCGGCCAATGGCCGCTTCCAGGAAACCGAGCCGCTGCTGGCCAACGAGTTCGTGAAGGTCACCCTGGGTCAGATTGACGTCGACAAGTTCGCCGAGGACACGACCAAGCAAATCCAGGCGATCATGGACAAGCCGGCCGTCTGAGGCTGACCGAGGTCCCATGGCTACACACGCAAGAACGGCTGCCGTCAGTCGGCCCGTCTCGGTCCGCGGGAGCTTGCACCGCGACGAGATGTTCTGGGCGTATGTGTTCCTATTGCCGTGGATCATCGGCCTGACGGTGTTCATCCTCGGGCCGATCCTGTTCTCACTCGGGCTGAGCTTCTTCAGCTACACCCTTGGCCGCGAGTACACCTTCATCGGCCTGGACAACTGGATCAGGGCGTTTAGCCAGGACGAGTTGTTCTGGCCGTCCATCCTGCGCACGTTCGCCTACACGGCCGGTGTGGTGCCGCTCAGCGTCTTTGGCGCGTTGTGCACGGCGATGCTGGTCAACGAGAAGCTGCGCGCGACGACGTTCTACCGCACCGTCTTTTTCATGCCCCACCTGACGCCGATCGTGGCGGCGACCTTCATCTGGCTGTGGCTGCTCAACCCGCAATACGGCCTGCTGAACGAAGTCATCTGGCAGATCGGCGTGTTTTTGACCGGCACGGGTTTCAAGGGGCCGGGTTGGTTCAGCGACCCGGCGTGGGCGATGCCCGCGTTGGGGGCAGTCGCCTTGTGGGGCGCCATCGGCGGCAACATGATGGTCATCTTCCTGGCCGGCCTGCAGGGCATTCCCCAGGAGTTGTACGAGGCGGCCTCGATCGACGGCGCCAACAGTCGGCGGCGCTTCTGGCACGTCACCCTGCCGATGATTTCGCCGACGCTCTTCTTCAACTCAGTGCTGGCGTGCATCGCTGCGTTCCAGACCTTCGAGGTCGCGTTCATCGGCACCAAAGGCGGCCCGGCCTACGCCACGTGGCTGTACGGGCTGCACATTTACCGCACCTCGTTCGAGTTCTTTGAGATGGGCTACGGCTCTACCCTGGCGTGGATACTGTTCATCGTGCTGAGTGCTTTTACCTTCGCTCAGTTCCGCAGCTCGCGGAACTGGGTGTACTACTCCGGGGAGGGGCGCTGATGGCTCAGCCTGCGGCTAGCGTTCGCGTGGGTCCGGTGGTTTCGCCGGCCTCGCTTCGGCGGCGCAAACCGCGTGCGTGGTTTGTGCGGCGGTTTGGTCTGCACGTACTCGCCGTGCTGCTGGGCATCGTGCTGATGCTGCCGTTTTACTGGGCGGTCATCGGGTCGTTGAAGCAGATGGTCGAGGTGCGCCAGATTCCGCTGGTGTGGTGGCCGGCCGTTCTGCAGTGGCAGAACTATGCGGACGTGTGGAATGTGCGCTTTTTCCCGAACTGGTTCATGAACAGCATCGTGTTGACGGCCATTGCCACGACTGGCACGGTTGTCTCGTCGTCGTTGGCTGGATTCGCGTTCGCGCGCTTCCGGTTTCCTGGTAAGAATCTGTTGTTTACGCTCACGCTGGCTACGTTGATGCTGCCGGCGTACGTGCTGTTGATTCCGAACTTTATGTTGTTCTGGCAGCTGGGCTGGCTGAATACGTATTTGCCGCTGACGGTGCCATTCTGGTTTGGCAGCGCCTTTTTCATCTTCCTGTTCCGCCAGTTCTTTATGACCATTCCCATGGAGCTGGATGAAGCGGCGCGAATCGATGGGGCGAGTTATCCGCGGATCTTCTGGAGCATCATGCTCCCGTTGAGTGCTCCCGTCTTCGCTACTGCTGCCATCATTGAAGGCATCAATCAGTGGAACTCATTCTTGCGGCCGCTGATTATTTTGAATCGGCCCGAGAACTACCCGTTGAGCGTTGGCTTGCGGTATTTCGTGGTCAACCCTGGTGATAGCTTGCCCAAGGATCACTACCTGATGGCCGCCTCGATCATTATGACGCTGCCGGTCATTCTGATCTTCTTCATCGGCCAGCGCTCGTTCGTGCGCGGCGTGGTCATGACCGGGATCAAGGGCTAACGGACGCCGACAGGCCGGTTCGTCGAATCAAGACTTCAGCCGTGAGCGCCGAGGCTGCCGCGCTGATCGCGGTCTCCAGCGCGGTCTGAACGACAGTCAGCGGATCGAAGAGATCATCTCGCCAACGCTCCTGGACGACGTCGAACGCGACTGCCTTGCGCGTGCGCGCCTCGTGCAGCAGCGGCTCGGATTCCAGTCCAGCATTGCGGATGATGCAGCGCATCGGTTCGGCCAATGCCCGCGCCAGGGCGTGCACGCCGACGGACTTGTCGTCGCGGACGGGCATGCGCTCGAGCGCCGGGATGCACGCCAACAGCGCGGCGCCGCTCCCAGCGACCACGCCGTCCTGAACGGCACACCGGGTGGCGCGCACGGCCGCTTCGATGCGCAGCTTCACATCCTCTTGTTCGGACACTGAGGGCGCACCAACGTGCACGATCGCCGCTGTTCCGCCGAGCTTGCCGATGCGCTCCTTGATCTTGTCGCGCGTGTAACCGCCCAGGATGCCGAAGGCGAGCCGCGTCGCCCACGCCTGGCGCGCGTGACCGAGGTCGCTCAGCCTCACGTCTTCCAATCGGTCATGGCGTTCCTGGGTCAGACACCGCCCACCGGTGATGGTCGCGAGGTCTTCGAGGATTCCTGTGCGCTGCTCACCAAATGCAGGGGCTTTGACCGCCAGGACGCCCTGCAAGACCCCGCGCTCTCGGTTCAGTGTCAGCAGGCCGACGGCGGCGTCACGGATTTCGGGCGCCACGACGAGCAGGTTGCGCTGGTCAGCGGCCACACAGGCTTCCAATGTCGGCAGCAGTTGTTCGGCGCGATCGAGCGTGTGGTTGGTCAGCAGGATGCGCGGCTCGAGCACGCGGACGGAGGTCGCGTCGCGCTCGGGCAGCAGGAAGGACGACACGAAACCCTCGTTCCAGCGCACGCCGTCCACGTACTCCACAAGGGTTCGGGTGCCCTCGGAGCTCTGGATATCGATTGCGCCGTCGGGCCCGACGGAGTCGATGACCTCGGCGATGGTTTCGGCCAGGCCCACCTCGCGCAGCGTGCCGCTGAGCATGGTCGCAAGCAGCGCTGGCTGGTCGATCGGCCGCGCTTGGTTGCGCAGCGATTCCCGGGCGACACGCAATGCGCATTCGAGGCCATGCCGCACAGCGACCGGTTGCGCGCCAGCGGCGATAACCCGTATCGCTTCGCGCAGGGCAGCATGGCACAGCACCGCGGCCGTGGCCGAGCCGTCGCCGACCTCGTCGAACACGCGCCAGGCCACGTGGCGCACGATCATCGCGCCCATATCCTCGAACGGATCGCGGATCTGCAGGGTGCGACGGGCGATGGTCGCGCCGCTGTCCAGGATTTCGGGCGGTCGACTGCCGGTCAGGCGGTCGATCGCGACGGTTCTGGCCAGCGGGCCCAGGGTGGGCCGCAGCAGGCCAGCCATGCGGCCGGCGCCGACCAGCAGCGCGCGCCGCGCGGGATCGCCGTAGAGCAGCCGAGTCACCGCGCGCCGGCGAGCACTCCCGCGGGCGTCCAGTCGCGCACCGTACCGGGCTGGCGGCCGGCGGCCACGGCTTGCTTGGTAACGGCTTCGATCAGCGCCTGGATGTAGCCATTGGCGAAGGCTCGACCACGATGGCCCCACGCGGTGTCCTGAAAAGTTTGGGGCACATGGTCGTCGATGAAGAAACTGTCGAAGCCAACGTCGTAATAGATCTCCATCGCGCGGAACATGTCGACGTAGCCGGTGTTGATGAACTCTTCGCGGAACTGAGGGACGGTCCCTGAGACGTTGCGGAAGTGCACGTACAGGATCTTGTTGCGCGAGCCGAAATAGCGAATCTTGTCGTAGATGTCCATCTCGTCGTCCATCTCAGCCATCGTCCCCTGGCAGAACTCGATGCCATTGGCGTCGCTCGGATAGATCTCGACGAGCCGTTTGTAGGCGGCGAAATTTCTGAGTAGCTGGGGTATGCCGCCCAGGACGGGCACGGGCGGGTCGCACGGATGGATGCCGAGGCGGATGCCTTCCTCCTCGGCAACCGGCGTGATGATCTTGATCCAGTACTCGAGATTAGCCCACATCTCGTCCTCGGTGTAGACGCGGTCGTGGGTGAGCGGCAGGCGCTGGGCGATCGCGTCATCGAACGCGGTCGCCACCGAGCCGCCGCGAATCAGCGCCGGTGGGGTACGCCAGACGTGCGAGGGCATCCAGTTGTAGCCGAAGATCGGGATACCGGCGCGGGCGATGTTGCGCACCGTCACGATCATGTTTTCGATCTGCTCGTCGCGCCGGGGACCATTGAGCATGATGTGGTCGTAGAAGTGGGTCGGCACATTCTCCAGCGCCGTCAGCTTGAGCCCGTGCTGCTCGACCGCGAGGCGCAGCTTCACGAGGTCGTGCAGCTCCCAGCGCTGAGCACCAGGGAGTAGTGGGGTATTCAGCAGGACGTCGGTGGCGCCGAACTGAGCGGCGAACTGCAGGTATTCGCTGGTGGCGACGTTGAACTGTCCAAAGCCGGGGCGCATCAGCGGAGCTCCTTCCAGGCGGTGCCTCTTGTCGGCATGTCGCCACCATGATGCATCGATTGGTGCCATGGATGACGTGCTGCAGATCCGGGCAGGAGCCTTCGGCCTGGCGGCCGGATACTGCGATAGTGGTCGGTTGCGAGGCATCGCCATCGCGCGACGGTGCGACGAGCATATCCTGAGCGCATGCCCAGCAGAGTGCGCTTTAGCATTGTCGGAACGGGCGGCATCGCCCAGACGCACGCGACCGCGCTCGCGGCGCTGTCGGCGGATGCCGAGCTGGTGGCGTGTTGTGATGCGCTGCCTGGCCGCGCGGCGGCGTTTGCCCAGCAGTTCAGCGTGCCGCGCTGGTTCGATTCGGCGCTGGCCATGCTCGACGCCGGTGGCCTTGACGTTATCTGCGTGTGCACGCCGCACCCGCAGCACGTCGACCCGCTGGTCCTCGCAGCTGAACGAGGGGTCCACGGCATCGTCGAGAAGCCGTTCGCGGCCACGCTGGCCGATGCTGACCGGGCGCTCGAGGCGGCCGCTAAGCACGGCACGCTGCTGTCGACGCTGTCCCAGCGCCGTTGGTTTCCCGCCGCCCAGCGCATACGTGCCGTGCTGGACGCAGGTGCGCTCGGCAGCAAAGCAATCCTCGGCGAGTCGGTGTGCGAGATGTGGCGCGCCGAGGCGTACTACCGCAGAGACGCCTGGCGCGGACGCTGGGACACCGAGGGCGGCGGCGTGCTGATGAACCAGGCGCCGCACAATATCGACTTCCTGCTGTGGCTGATGGGGCCAGCAGAAGAGATCTTCGGCTACTGGGCGAACATCAATCACCCCTTTGTCGAGATCGAGGACAACGCGGTTGCCGTGATCCGCTTCAAGTCGGGCGGGCTGGGTATGCTCAAAGGCACGGTGTCGATGAATCCCGAGCGTCGCCTGCATGGGGTGACCCTGGTTGGCGACTCTGGTGCGACGGTGAGCCTGGACTGCTGGTCGGTAGCCCCTGACGAGCGCGGTGGCGTGGTAGGTCCATCGGATGTCGGCAGCAACGACATCTGGACCCTGGCCGATCAGCCGCGCATCACGCGCGAGCAAGCGATTGAGTTCGGGACTGGCGAGCTGCCGAACTTCCACGCCTACCAGTTGCACGACGTGATCGGCGCGATTCGCGACAAGCGGCCGCCGGCCGTGAGCGGCGTCGACGGTCGACGCGTGGTCGCGATCATTCAGGGCGTGTACGAATCGGGGCGTACCGGGCGACCGGTCAAGCTGTCCGATTGAGCGCGCCATTGCGTATCGCGCAAATCGGCAGCGGACACGGCCATGCCGCGGGCAAGTGGCGCGCGCTGTCGTCGAACCCGGACGTGGACGCTGTTGTGCAGGTTGAGCCGGCTGACGCGTCGACGGTCCTGGCTGACCCGAGTATCGTGGCCGTCGCCGTTGAGACGCGCAACCATCAGAGCCTGTCGGTCGCGCGTACCGCGGTCGATGCGGGCAAGCACCTGTGGTTCGACAAGCCCGCCGGCGATGATTTCGCTGCGTTTGCCGCGGTGATGCGTGAGGCCGCCGCGCGCAAGCTGCATGTGCAGATGGGCTACATGTTTCGTTACAGCCCCGCGTTCGTCTATGTCGCCGACGCGGTCAAGGCGGGTCAGGTGGGCGACGTGTTCGCCCTGCGCGCGCACATGTCGACCAACGTGAACCTGGCCGAGCGGACCGAGCAGAGTCGCCATCGCGGCGGGATCCTGTATGACCTCGGCGGCCACATGATCGATCAGGTGGTGTGGCTGCTCGGTCGCCCCGACCGGGTGGACGCAGTCCTGCGCAACGACGCCACGCCGGAGCTGCCCGGCTATGCCGACAACACCCTGGCCGTATTCGAGTACGCACATGCGCTGGTGAGTATTGAGATCGCGGCCATGGCAGCGCCGCCGACTGCGCGGCGATTCGAGGCGTACGGCACGCGCGGTAGCGCCATGCTCGAACCGTTCGACGGCGCGCAGCGCGTAGTCCTCACGCACGGCGGTGCCCAGACCGTGATGGGCATGCCCGAAGTCAATCGCCAGACGCTCTACGATCGCGAGCTGGTCGCGTTCGTTGGTGTGCTGCGCGGTCAGCAGGCGCCCGATCGATCCCCCGAGCACGAGCTGTTGGTGCAGGAGACTCTGTTACGGACGACGGGTACGCTCGGAAACCAGGCGTAACAGAACTGCCCTGGAAACGTAACTCCGGGCTGCTTTCTGCCCACGCGGTCGTGGCTGCATACTGGAAGTTGCTCAGCTTGCGCGGACTGGATTGCGCCCTGCGCTGAGGGCGATGTGTCTGGTGGTCCGGGTGAGCGCGTGCGAACGCACCCTGGATTATGCCGGACAAGCACCGGGTCCTCGTGGTCGAAGATGAGGCGCTGATTCGCGCTTGTCTCGCGGAAGGCCTGACCGATGCCGGCTATGAGGTCGTGACCGCGCCGAATGGTGCGGAGGCTTTGCTGCGCATTCGCGAAGAGCGCCCGGATGCCGTGTTGCTCGACCTGCTGATGCCGGTCATGGACGGCCTGGCATTCCTGAATGCGCGGCACGCTCAGCCGCGGCTGGCGGCGGTCCCGGTCGTGGTGCTGTCAGCCGCTGGTGTCTCGGCGCTGCGCGATGCCACGGCACTGCGTGCGACCGCGGTGCTGTCGAAGCCAATCGACCTCGACGTGTTGTCGGCCGTGCTCGAACACGTCCTGCGCGAGTCGAGCGACAGCCGGACCGAGTCAGCCGACCTGGATTCGGACGACGGCTGCATCCCCCAGCCCATTGGCAGTTGCCCGGTTTGTGGTCGCAGTCCGCTGGCCGAGGTCGACGCGCAATCTAGCCTGACGGCGCGCATGGCCGCGATTTACTCCGCGCGGCGTGTCCACGTGCTGTCCCACTCGGCGAGCGAGATTGCGCAGGTGAAGCTGCGCAGCCGACTGCTCGAGCTGCCGCCGGGGCGGCGCGAGATCCTGGCCGACTGGGTGTATCGCGAGCTGCGCCAGGAGTGGGGCGACCAGGACCGACGCGGGGTGCACTCGATTGCCGAAGTGCTCGACTCGCCGGCGGTGCACCGCCTGTGGCAGGACGCCGCAAGCTGCGGCTCGATTCGCTGCCGGCACATGTGACGCGTATGCAGCATGAGCGCGGCGGTGCATTCAATCCGTCGCGCTACGGCATGACCGAGCAGCGCCTGGCGGAGATTTGCCAGACCTTTGCCGCCCGCGGCTTCACGGATATCACGACCGAGCGGCGCGACTTTCCACGCGAGCTGGTCACTGTTCTCCTGGCAAGCCGGCCGCAATGACCCGAGCCGTGGCCGGCGATGGAGCTATGCCTCAGGGTTTGAGACGCCCTCGATCGCGATGTCCGGCGGCTCGGAGAAAATCGCCGGGAAACTCACCGTCGGCGGTCCACTGGATGCGTTCGGCGCGATAGACCGCGACGTCGAGCACATAGGACGCGCCGCCGAAGACCGTTCGCAGCTCGGGGAAGGCAAAGGGCTACGATCCAAGCGAGCGAGCGTTCAGCGGACTGGAAAGACGCGCGCGGCGACTTCGCCGAAGATGTTTGCGCGGGCCTGGGGCGGCGCGTCCTCGAACTCGGCCTGGCACAGCCGCAGCGCGTTGGCGTACCCCTCGCGGCCGGCGACTGGTGGGAAGTCGCTGCCCCACATCATGCGCTCCGGACCAAATGCGTCGAGGGCTCGGCGCAGGGTGCTCGGGATCGGCCGCTCGAACGGGAACTCACCCTGCACGGGCAGCACGCGTTGGGCTAGCTCGCCCAAGCCAGGCACCTTGATGGTGATGTTCGGGAAGCGGGCGAGCCGGTCGATGACGCTGTCGCGCTCGGGCCCATTGGCGTCGGCGCGGCTGACGCCCGCGAGATGCTCCAACACGATGTTCAGGCTTGGCAAGCTGTTGACTAGCTGGCTGAAGTCGGCGACGTCGAGGTCAGACGGCACGGGGCAGCTGATCGCGAGCTGGAGCTCTTGGGCGGTGCGCCATAGCTCGAGTGGATCGTCACCGGGCGAGCGGTCTGAGGCCTTCAGGCGCACGCCGCTGGCGCCGTGCTCGGCCAGGCGCCGTAACTCGTGTGGTGCGTCAGGTTGGGTGTGGTCGACCAGCACGACGCTGGCGAACCTGCCCGGATACCGCCGCAGACACGCCTGCTGGTAGCTGTTGTCGAACTGACCCTGCATCTGGATCAGGACCGCGGACTGCACGCCGTGCGTATCCATCTGGTACAGGAGCGTCTCCACAGGCTCGTACCACAGGGGCGAGGCGTGGCAGTGGCTGTCGACCAGGGGCATGTCTTGGGTTCGCTCACGCTAGTACACGCGTGAACTACTTCGCAAGCTACGCGCTCGCTGGGCGGGCAGCAGTTGACATTAGTTCAACTAGAGTTCAGTATTGATGAAGTGAGTGACAGATGGGAGCGGCTAGGGGTGGCGCTGGCTTCCGTGCTGCGGGAGTTTGCAGACGTTGGGTTGGAGCCCCCGGCAGAGGAGGTGGTGGGTGACGACGTACCGCAACCGGCGGATGAGCATGCTTTGGGCAAGCGCCAGCGGCAGATTGTCGAAGTGCCTGGCTTGGCAGCGCTGGACGGCATGAAGACGGCCGAGGTGGCGGCCGCGATTGGCTATGACGTGCCGAACACGTACGTGGCCCTGCAGGTGCTCACCCGCTACCAGGTGGTCGAGCAGGTGCCAGGCAAGGAGCCGCAGCATTGGCGGCTGGTGCGCCGCTACCGCGTCGGGTCGCGCCTCTTCGCGCGCCTGGCGAGCTATATCCAGCCAGGTGAGTGGACCACCGCCGGCGACGTGTCCATTGCCGCGCGTGGTGACCTGCGCGCCACGGAGGCCATCAGCAGGGCGGGCTTATCAGAGCGGGTGCTGGCTGAGGGCGCGAATGTGCCAGCGGCAATGGGGCAGCGCGTCGGCTGGGATGAGCTCGCCCGACGCGCCGCCAAGGCGGATGAAAGGAGACGCACCATGACTCGCGCACAGTTGAACTACGTTCAGATTCCGGTTCTCGACCTCGACGAGTCGATCACGTTCTACGAAGAAGTGCTGGGCTGGAAGGTCACCCGCCATCCGACCGTCGGCACGGTGGCCGATCAGAGCGGCTACCCGGAGTTCACCGACTCGACGGGCCAGGCAGGCGGTGCGTTCGTACTCGGCCGAGTGCCGTCACGCGAGCCAGGCATCATGCCATGCATTGCCGTCGACAGCATCGCCTCGGTACTCGAGGCGGTCGTCCAGTTCGGCGGTGAAGTCGTCAAGCCGCGCACCGCAATCGTCGAGGGCACGGACTGGGAAGCGACCTTCCGCGACCCGGCGGGCAACGCCTTCGGCCTGTACGAACACGCCTGATCGACGGCCTCGGCAACGTCGGCGACGACGCGCGGAGCCTCGCGATGAAGGAGCCGGTGACGGTCATGACCGAGTGGCGGTTGATGATCGAGTTGATCGGCGGGGACCATGCCCCAGGCCGGGTGGCGCTGACTCCACCGGCAGCGCAGCCACCAGGAGCGCCAGGGCGAACAGGTACATATCCAGGCTTGTGCGAGGTCGGAGCCGCGCAGGCGCGAGGTGGTAGAACAAGGCCGTGCTCGGCGAGGCCGTCATCGACGCGGACATCCATGCGGTCGTGCCCAATGTCGAGGCGCTGTTTCCGTACCTATCGGATCACTGGCGCGAGTACATTCGGACCTCGGCCTTCAAAGGTGCCGTAGACACGGCCTACCCGCCCAAGGCGCCGACCACGCTTAGACCAGGTGCGACCTCGCCGACCAGCGTGGACATCGTCCAGCAGCAGGTGCTCGATCCGTGGAACACGGAGATTGGCATTCTGAACTGCGCCTATGGCGTCGACGGACTGCACAACCCGGACACGGCGGCTGCCATGGCAGCGGCCGTCAACGATTGGCTGGCGACCGAGTGGCTCGGCAAAGAACCTCGCCTGCGGGCTTCGCTGGTGGTGCCGACGCGCGTGCCAGAGATGGCAGCCCAGGAGATCGAGCGCATGGGCGATCACCCGGGTTTCGTCCAGGTCACGCTGCCGGTGCGCTCGGAAGCACCCTACGGTCACCGGCGCTACTTGCCCATATTCGAGGCCGCGGCCCGCCACAACCTGGTAGCGAGCCTGCAGTTCGGCGGTGCGCCAGGCAATCCGCCGACGGGCTCGGGCTGGCCGTCGTACTACATCGAGGAGTACGTGGGCATGGCCCAGGTCTTTCAGACCCAGGTGCTGAACATGATCGTCGAGGGCCTCTTCGACCGCTTCGCGAATCTGCGGGTGGCCCTCGTCGAAGGTGGCTGGACGTGGCTGCCGTCGCTCATGTGGCGCATCGACAAGGACTGGAAGGGACTGCGCCGCGAGGTGCCCTGGAACACGCGGCCGCCATCGCAGTACATTCGCGAACGCATCCGCCTGACATTGCAGCCCATGGACGCACCGGCCGATCCGTCCAAACTCGGCGAAGTGATCGATGCCCTGGGGTCAGAGGACCTGCTGATGTTTGCCACCGATTACCCGCATTGGCACTTCGATTCACCTGAGCAGGCCGTTCCGAGTGGCATGGCGGGCTCATTGCGGCGCAAAATCCTGCGAGACAACGCTCGTGCGTTCTACGGGCTATAAGGACTGCTAACCATGGTCACCACGCTGCAGCAGCCAGTTACCTATCAGCGCGCGAAGCTGGCGGTCATCGACTGCGACATCCACCCGGCGCTGAAGTCTCCGAAAGCATTGGACCCTTACCTGTCTGAGCGCTGGCGGCACCATCGCGACACCATCGGCGACCGCGGCTTCGCCGGCTCCTACTATCCGCGAGCTAATCCGAACGCCGCGCGCACGGATGCCTGGCCGCCCAGCGGTCTGCCGCCTGGCTCCGACCTCGATTTCATGCGCCAGCAACTGCTCGATGCGTGGGAGATGGATTTCGGCGTGCTGCAGCCCTTACTCGGCGCGGGCGCCCAACTCAACCACGACTACGCGGCGGCGCTGTCGTCGGCGATCAACGACTGGCAGATCGCCGAATGGCTCGAGCCCGAGCCGCGCCTGCGCAGCGGTCTGGTCGTGACCTACGAAGCACCCGAGTTCGCGGCGGCCGAGATCGCGCGTCTGGGCGACCATCCTGGCTTCGTCCAATTGATGCTCGGTATTCGCACGAGCGAGCCACTCGGACGGCGCAAGTACTGGCCGATGTACGAAGCGGCGGTCGCGCATGACCTGCCGATTGGCATCCACTTTGGCAGCCAGGGCGGCTCGCCGATCACTGGCGCCGGCTGGCCGTCGATGTACCTGGAAGATCACGCCGGCATGTCCACGGCGTTCCAGGCGCAAGTCATCAGCCTGATCTGCGAGGGCGTGTTCGAGGAGTTCCCGGAGCTCAAGATCGTGCTCATCGAGGGCGGTTTCGCCTGGGTGCCCCCGCTGGCCTGGCGGCTCGACTCGGCGTGGCGGAAGCTGCGTGACGAGGTGCCGCGTCTGCGCCGCGCTCCGTCTGAGTACTTCGCCGCGCACTTCTGGCTGACCACCCAGCCGATGGAAGAGCCAGCGCAGCCTGAGCAGTTTGCGCAGCTTTTGGATCAGGCGCCGTGGCTCGCGGACCGGCTGATGTTCTCGACGGACTATCCGCACTGGGACTTCGACGCACCGGACCAGGCCCTACCGCGTACACAGTTGCCAGGTGATTTTCCAGCGAAGCTGATGGCGGAGAACGCGCGGCGTCTGTACAAGCTGCCCGAGCGTGTGGGCGCAGTGAACGGCCACGCGTCGATTTGACAAAGTGGGTCGTCGGCACGGTCGACGAGATACCGCCCGGCGGGCGCAAGATCGTCGAGGTGGCCGGGCGGAGCGTGGGCGTGTTCAACGTGGGCGGCGAGTTCTTCGCGCTGCTGAACCGCTGCCCGCATCAGGGCGGGCCACTGTGTCTGGGGAATACGCACGGGTTTCTGCGACCTGCCTCGGTGGGCGAGTACGACTACAGTCGAGCAGGCGAGATGCTGCGTTGTCCGTGGCATGGCTGGGAGTACGACCTGCGCACGGGCCAATCGTGGTTCGACCCGTCCTCCGTTCTGGTGCGACGCTATGACGTGACGGTTGCTACTGGTTCGGACCTGCAAAAGGGGCCTTACGTGGCCGAGACGTACCCCGTCTCCGTCGACCAGCAGTACGTGCTCGTTGAGATAGGTCGCTGAGCCGGCTGGTTCAGTGTTCCGCCTGGCGGCGGGCTGCAATTGCCCACGTTAACAACCGAAGGCGGAACCCGGCGGGGACTGGCCACTCGGCCAGTCTGAGGCCCACCCATCTGTAGGAGGCGGCGCAGGCGCTCCGGTGCGATGCTGGCGTCATCTTGAACAGCGACGCCAGTGAAAGGAGTCGACCGATGCAGCGCCAACCAGAGCAAACTGAGAGTGATGACACGAAGGACGCCACGGGCTCCTTTGATGGCCAGGGCGGCGGTGACCACGATCAGCCGTACGCCTTCGGGCGCCTGCCCAATACGGCGTCGCCGTTTCCGTTCAGCACACGCGAGTACGCGCGGTTGCTGATCGTGCGCGGTCGGCTCCAAGCGGATCGCGCAGCCTAGCGGGCGGCGACAGCGCTGTCATGCCAGGCGACGTGGACGATTGTCCCGCCGCCGACACGGCTCTCGACGCGCAGCGTGGCACCCAGCGCATCGGCGCGCTCGCGCATGATGCGCAGCCCGAAATGGCCAGCCGGAACGAGCGCTGGATCGGTGTCGAAGCCGTTGCCATCATCGCGTACTTCGAGCTCGGCGCTGCCAGGGCCATAGGTAAATTCGACCCACGCATGGCGCGCCTCGGCGTGCTTGCACGTGTTGTTCAGCGCCTCCTGGGCCAGCCGATACAGCCCGACGTTGACGTCGGCCGGCAACGACCGCGGCTCACCCACAAGGTTCAGCTCGACCAGCACCGCGCCGCGGCTCGTTGTCGCCTCGACCAGCTGACGCAGCAGATCGGACAAGTTCGCCTCCGCGAGCGCAGATGGACGCAGCTCCAACAGCAGGGTGCGCATCTCAGCCAACGCGCCGCGGCTCAAGCGCCGTAGCTCGTCGAGTCGAGGCCTGACCTGGGTCGGATCACGGTCCCACAGACGCGGCAGGACCTCGGCGATCAAGCTGGCCGAAAATAGCGTCTGGGTCACGGCGTCGTGCAGCTCGCGCGCCAAGCGCTGGCGTTCCTCGAGCACCGCCACTTGCTGGGCACGCTCGTACAGCTGTGCGTTCTGGACTGCCACCGCGGCCCGTTGCGCTAATCCCTCGAGCGGACGCAAGTCTTCTTCGCCGAACGACCGCGGCTCGCGATAGTTGACGCTGAAGACGCCCCACACCTCATCTTTGACCAGGATCGGCACACACACGTACGAGAGCATCTGTTCGGGCGCAGTGATGGCATCGATGCGCGGATCGGTGCGCTCGTCATGCCGCGCGTCCTCGACGAAGAGTGGCTTGCCGGTGACCGCGACGCGCCCAGCGATGCCTTGACCAGGTAGGAACATCAGGTTCGCGATGGTCTCCACCGAGTAGCCGCGCGCGGCGCCGATCACGAGCCGTTCATGACGCTCGTCCCACACAAGAACGGAGCTCTTGTCGGCGCCGAGGATGTCGGTCACGACGACGACGAGCGCGGTCAGGACGTCCTGCAGCTGCAGCGATCGATGGAGCATCTCGTCGGCGCGATACAGCGCCTCCATCTCGCGCCGGCGCCGTTCGGACTGCGCGAACAGTCGAGCATTTTCGATCGCCAGAGCGGCGCGGTTGGCCAGACCGAGGAGACGCCGCTGCTCGTCCGCGTCGAAGACGCGCGGTTGGGCACTGTGCACGTTGAACACGCCGAATACGACGTCGCCGAGCTTGATCGGTACCGAGACCAGTGAGCGAATACCCTCGCGCTCGTTGATGGCCCGGATGTGGTCTGCGATGCGTGGGTCGTTCGCCACATCCTCGACGGCGATCGGCTCGCCGGAGTTGGCCACGCGGGTGCTGATGCCCTCGCCCGGCACGAACGACATCGCCGGAATGGTGTCCGGGTGGAAGCCATGGGCGGCTCGTACGGCGAGGCGCTGGCGCGGCTCGTCCCACACCAGGACCGAGGTCTTGTCGGCGTGCAGCATCTCCGCCGCGACGACGACGAGCGCCTGCAGCACCTCCTCGAGCTGTACCGAACGCCGCATCTGATCGTCAGCGCGGTAGAGCGTTTCCAGCTCACGCAGCTGCTGCCCGGCGTGCGCCGAGAGCCGCGCATTCTCAATTGCCAGTGCCGCCTGAGCGGCGAACGATGTCGCGAGGCCAACGTCTTCATCCGAGAACTCACGCGGCTCGAGGAAATACAGCGTCAAGACACCGAGCGTCACCTCGCGCGCCGTCAGCGGCACCGCCAGGCCCGCGCGATAGCCGCTCACAGGCGTGCCGCCCCACGGAACGCGTTCGTTGCGCGGCATACGCACGATGCGAATGTGGCTTGCGCGATGGTCGAGCTCGAGGTGTCCACCGACCTCGTCATCGGCTGGCATGGCCGATTGCACGTTGCACACGGCGACCGGTCGGCACAGCTCGAAGGCCAGACCAGTGCCGGCTCGTCCGCTAGGGATATTGACCGAGGCGTAATCGGCATCCAGCCCGTGGTAGGCGCGCACAGCCAGCAGGGTCTGGTCGGCCTTAGTTTCGGGCAGGTAGATGGCGCTCGCCGGACTCTCAAGCAGGCGGCTGGCCTGGCTGACGAGGTAGGCAAGAATGTCGTCCAGCGAGCGCTGCGAGTTGACGACCGCGACCAGTTCGCGCATGCCCTCGGCCACCACACGTCGTCGCTCGATCTCTCGAGTCCGTTCGGCGACTCGCTCCTCGAGTAACTGAAAGGCTTGTACCTGCTCCGAGACGTCGTGCACCACGCTGAGCAGCGCGGGCTTGCCGTGGTACGTGAAGGCGCGGCCGTACACCTCGACGTCGAATACCGTCCCGTCCTTGCGAACATCCTGCGCGCGGCGCCGGAACTCGCCGCCCGCGCGCGCCGTATTGACGTATTCCTGAAGCAGGTGGTGGCTAGTGGGGTGGATGAACGTGGTTGGATGCAGACCGACCATGTGGTCGTAGCCATGCATGCGGCAGAACGCATCATTGGCGTCGAGCACGACACCGGTGTCGGGGTCATTGATGACCAGGCCATCGCTGGTCGCGTCGAAGACGGCGCGATATTCGGTATCGGGTCGAGGCGTTCGTTTCACGATCGGAGACGCCGAAGTCTATCGTCTTGCACGGCGCGGTACCGTCAGGGCGTGAAGGAAGTCATCAGTCGCTCGGACGTCCCGTCGCCCTCGCTGCCGTTTTCCGCGGGTATTCGCGCCAATGGGTTCATCTTCACCGCCGGCCAGGTCGGGACCGACCCGCACACAGGCCAGGTGGTCGGGCCCGATGTTGCCTCGCAGACACGCCAGACGATTGCCAACCTGCAGGCCATCCTCGAGGCGGGTGGCAGCTCGCTCGGCCAGCTGGTGAAGACGACGGTATTTCTGGCAGACCTGCGCCTCTTTGACGAGATGAACGCGGTATACCGCGAGCTGATCCCAGAGCCGCGGCCAGGTCGATCGACGGTCGAAGCCCGCCTGGCGCGGCCCGAGATCCTGGTCGAGATCGAGGGCATCGCCCTGGCGGGCTGAGTGCTGCCGCCAGAATGTGCCTCATGCCGCGCAGCCTACGTACTGGCCTGTGACGCTCGGCGTGGTCTGGCTCACGCCCGGAACGGGAGCTACGTCACACCTGTGCGAGCACGCCGCGCGGGCCGGCCTTCATGACCTGCCCGGGCAACTCCTTGCCGAGCATCCGCTGCGCTAGCTGCGCCACTTCAATGAGGCGGTCGAGGTCAACGCCCGTGGGGTAGCCCATCTCATGCAGCATGTGCACGGTGTCTTCGGTCGAGATGTTGCCCGCCGCCTGCGGTGCGAAGGGACAGCCGCCGATGCCCGCGACACTCGCGTCGAACAGCTCGACACCTGCGCGCACGCCGGCAACGACATTGGCCAGGCCCATGCCGCGCGTGTTGTGCAGATGCAGTCCGAAGTGCAGCTTGCCACTCCAGCGGTCGAGCACGCGCGTCATGGTCCGCTCGATCTGGAGCGGGTTGGCCATGCCAGTCGTGTCGGCCAGCATCACCTCGGTGAACCCGAGCGACGCGAAGCGGGCAATCAGCCCCACGAGGCGCTCCTCCGAAATGTCGCCCTCGTAGGGACAGCCGAAAGCGGTGCCGATCGCGCCAATGCACGGCGTGCCGGCGGCATTGGCAAGCTGCTTGACTTCCGCGAACTGGCGCAAGCTGTCGTCGACGCTCATGCGCACGTTCTTCTGGTTGAACAGCTCACTCGCGGTGACGACCACCAGAATGGCGTCGACCTGTGCCGCGAGGGCATCGCGCGCACCGCGCACGTTTGGCACCAGCGCCTCGTACCTGACGCCCGGGCGGCGCTGAATGCCGCGCATGACATCCGTGGCGTCCGCCATCTGCGGCACGGCCTTCGGATTCACAAACGACGTAGCCTCGATGCGCTGGAGTCCCGTCGTACTCAGCGCGTCGACCAACTCGACTTTGTGCGCGGTGTCGATGAACGCACCCAGGCTCTGGATCCCATCGCGCGGACCCACCTCGCGCATTTGGATCATGGCTGAAGCGTAGCGGACCGACGCTAGATGCCCCGGGCGAGCCGGTAGCGCCGCAACTCGGATGGGTCGGAATAGTTTAGCTCTTAGAATGACTACCAATATGGCTGTTGTCGACGATCCGAGCGCGCTGCGCCTGGTTGGCAAGCGTATCAAGCGGGCTGATTCGCCCGAGCGACTGACAGGTCAGGTGCGCTTTACGGGTGACCTCGTCCTGCCCAATGTGCTGCACGCGCGGCTGGTGCGCAGCCCGCACGCGTCGGCCAAGATCACCTCCATTGACGCGTCCGAAGCGCAGGCGATGCCGGGCGTGGTGCGCGTGCTCAGGGCAGAAGACCTGCCAGTACGCAACATCCAAGACGCGGTCGACAGTCGCTCGATAGTTCTGGCCCTGGGCCGGGTCACGTATGTCGGCCAGCCGGTGGCCGTGGTGCTGGCCGAATCCGAAGCCGCGGCCGAAGACGGCGTGCTGGGCGTGCAGGTCGAGTACGAGCCGCTGGAGCCAACGCTCGATCCGATGCAGGCGCTGCAGCCCGACTCACCCGTGGTCCGCTCGCGCGCCGACGGCAACGACGAAGAGCTCGGCATGCACGGCGCCGCCGCCGGCGGTAGCCAGCAGGAGCAGCCGCAGGCGCCCAACGTGGCGAGCCATCAGCGCTACAGTCGTGGCGACGTCGAGGCCGCCTTCGCCAGCGCGGCGGTCATCGTCGAGCGCGAGTACCGCACCCCGTGGGTGCACCAGAGCTACATCGAGCCGCAGGTGTGCGCGGCGACGGTCGATGCATTGGGCACCGTGGTCGTCTACGCCTGCACACAGGCCATGTTCCGCACGCGGGACACGGTCGCAGCGGTGCTCGGCAAACGTCCAGCGCAGGTGCGCGTGCACGCGATGCCGGTCGGTGGCGCCTTCGGCGGCAAGTTCGGGCTGATCGAGCCGCTGGTCGCGGCATGCGCGGTGGCGGCGGGTCGACCGGTCCTGCTGAGCTACACGCGTATTGAGGATTTCTCGTCGGCATGTCCCGCGCCGTCGTCGATCTTCAAGGTGAAAGCTGGCGTGCGCGCTGACGGTACCTTCGCTGCGCTCAAAGCCGACGTGATCTTCGACGCAGGCGCCAAACCGGGCGCTCCCGCGGCGCACGCGGCGCTATGCCTGGCGGTGTTCTACCGCTGGGAGAACCTGGACATCGACGCCACGGAGGTGGTGACGCACAAGACGCCGACCGGCGCCTACCGCGCACCGGGCCTGCCGCAGGCGATGTTCGCGTCGGAGAGCCTGGTCGACGAGCTCGCCGAAAAGCTGGGCGTGGACCCGCTCGAGCTGCGTCGCAAGAATGCGATACGCCAGGGCGACATTCGGCCGGACAGTACGCCGTGGCCGCAGGTGGCGCTGCTCGAGTGTCTGGAGCGGGCGGAGCCGGTCTATCGCGCGGAGCTCGCGGCAGCCCGCCCGGGTGAGGGTGTCGGTCTGGCGCTGGGCGGCTGGTTCGGCGGCACTGAGCCGTCCTCGGCACTGTGTCGGCTGGAGTCAGACGGGACACTACAAATTTCGATCGGCTCGGTCGACCTGACGGGTACCAATGCGGGTTTCCAGATCATCGCCGCCGAGGCGTTCGGACTGGATAGTGCCGACAAGGTGCGCGTGACCACCGTCGATACCGATGCCGCGCCATATTCCGGCGCGACCGGCGGCAGCAAGACGATGTACACCATGGGGCCGTCGGTGATGAAGGCGGCGCAGGAGGCGCGCGAGCGTGTCCTCAAGATCGCCTCGGCTGAGCTCGAGGCGGCCGTCGAGGACCTCGAGCTGGTCGATGGCGAAGTGCGCGTCAAGGGTGTCCCGGGCAAGGTCAAGACGCTGCGCGAGATCTACCGGCTCAGCGCCTCATTCGGTGCGAAGCACGAGCCGGTCGTGGGCAAGGGCGAAACGGCCATCACCGAACGCAGCCCCGGCACGGGTGTCCACATCGCGCGGGTGCGCGTTGACGAGGAGACCGGTCGCGTCGAGCCGCTGCGCTACGTCATCGTCCAGGATGTCGGGCGGGCGATCAATCCAGCGCTGGTCGAGGCGCAGATCCACGGTGGCGGGGCGCAAGGCGTCGGCTGGGGCATGTACGAGGAGATCGTGCACGACGAGTCGGGTACGCCAATTACTGCCAGCCTGATGGACTACACGATTCCGAAGGCGCGCCAGATCCCGGAGCTCGACGTCGTGCTCGTCGAGGTGGCTTCGACCATTGGCCCGTACGGTGCCAAGCCAGTCGGCGAGCCGCCGATCATCCCCGGCGGCGCGGTGATCGCCAACGCGGTGCACGCCGCGGTTGGGGCGCGGATCACTGAGCTGCCGCTCACGCCCGAACGCGTGTCGAACGCAATGCGCGATCGGTAGTCGCTCGCCCGCGCCCCGCCGCGGTGGCTTGCGTCTAATTCCGACCAAAATGGTAGTATTTTGAGCACCAAGATGCTCAGGGTGTCCTCGCCACTCGACGTGGCGCGTATCCGCGCCGATTTTCCAATCCTCACGCGCCAGGTCAACGGCCATCCGCTGGTCTATCTCGATAATGCCGCCAGCTCGCACAAACCGCGGCGGGTGATCGACGCCCTGGTCCACTTCTACACGCACACCAACGCCAACGTGCACCGCGGTGTGCACACTCTCAGCGTCGAGGCGACCGATGCCTACGAGGAAGCCCGTGAACGCGTCGGGCGCTTCGTTGGCAGCGACGACCCGAACGAGCTGGTGTTCGTTCGCAACGCCACCGAAGGCCTGAACCTGGTCGCGGCCTGCTGGGGCCGTGCCAACCTGAAGCCCGGCGACGAGATCCTGGCCACGCTGCTCGAGCATCATTCGAACCTGGTGCCGTGGCAGCGCGTCGCTCAGGACACCGGCGCGCGCATCCGCCTCGTACCACTGAAGGACGACGCCACAATCGACCTCGACGCCTTCCGCAGCATGCTCTCGCCACGAACGAAAGTGGTCGCGGTCGCGCATGCCTCGAACGTACTGGGCACGATCAACCCGCTCCCAGAAATCGCCGAGCAGGCGCACCAGTACAGCGCCATCGTCGTCGTCGACGGCGCCCAGAGCGTGCCCCACGTCCCGACAGACGTCCACGAGCTGGGCATCGACTTCCTGGCCTTTTCCGGGCACAAGATGCTCGCGCCAATGGGCATCGGCGGCCTGTGGGGCCGACGCGAGCTGCTCGAGGCTATGCCGCCGTTCCTCGGTGGCGGCGGCATGATCCGTGAAGTTTTCGAGGACCGCGCAACGTGGGCGCCACTACCCGAGAAGTTCGACGCCGGCACGCCCAGCGTCGCAGACTCGATTGCCTTTGGCACCGCCGTCGACTACCTCGACGAGCTGGGCATGGCCAACGTGCGCGCGCATGAGATCGAGGTCACCAGCTACGCCCTCGAGCGCCTGTACAGCTTGCCGGACGTCTCGGTGTACGGTCCGCGCGATGCGCGCGATCGGACGGGCGTCGTCTCGTTCAACCTGGACGGCGTCCATCCGCACGATGCGGGCACGATCCTGGACGAGGCGGGCGTGGCGGTGCGCGCCGGACACCACTGTTGCCAGCCGTTGCACCGCTCGTTGGACGTCGCGGCGACGCTGCGCGCCAGCTTCTACGTCTACAACACGATCGACGAGGTCGATGCGCTCGTCGACGCGCTGCTGACGGCGCGGAGGGTGTACCAGCGCAAGAGCGCCTGAGTCTCCCGAGTATCCTAAGCAGCGAGTGACGTTCGAGGCCCAGTACGCCTTCGGGCCTGCCACGCGCCTGCAGGCCCAGGCGATTGGCGAGCCCGGGCACCGCACGTTTCGGCTCCTCGTCGAGAGCGACGATGGGCGAGCCGCTGCGTTGTGGGTCGAGAAGGAGCAGCTCCAGGCGCTCGGTCTGGCCGTCGAACAGCTGCTGGCCGAATTTCAAGGCATGGGCGGCCAGCGGCCGCCCCGCCAGCCGCCGATCGACACCTTTCCGCCGGATCCCACGGTCGACTTCAAGGTTGGCCGGCTTGCTTTGGGCCAGGACGAAAGTGAGCTGGAGAGCGGACCACGCTATGTGTTGCTGGTGTATGACCTGGAGGGCAGCGGCGCCGAAGAAGAGGAAACCACCTCGCCCGCGACCTTCGCCACGCGTGCGACCCGCGAACAGCTGCGCGCGCTCAGCCGCAACATCGACGAGGTCGTGGCGGCCGGCCGCCCGCGCTGTCCCCTGTGCGGCGACCCCATGGACGGCGGCGACAAAGCCCATTACTGCGTCCGCTCGAACGGCCATCGCACGCAGTAGCCGTTTTCCGCACAGAATCCACAGGTTCGGCTTTGCACTCAGCTCGGCCCGGGCGTAGGCTGAAAGATGTATCTGCAGGAGGGCTCAAGAGGTCATGGGCCGCATCATCGTTGCCAATCGCCGCGGACACCAGCTCGTTGAATGGGACGTCGAGACTGACACCGAGGAGGCACGCGAGAGCATTCACGAAGCCGAGCGCATCCTGCGCGAAGCACGCGACAAGGGCTGCGCCGTCTCGAAGAAGGTCGGCACACGCCACGTGCTCGACGACGCGCCGTTCGATCCGTATGCCGAGGAGTACCAGATCATCGCGCCCATCGCCGGCGGATAGCCCCAGGCGCGCGCACACGAACGAGTGCCGATCATCGATTCCCTGAGCGGGCTGTGGCGACGCCTGCTCAGTTGGGACTTGCTGCCGACGCCTGGGCCGGAGGGCGCTCGACGCGATGGTGCCGTCGAGCGCCCCTGGCGCTACTACTGGGACCACCTCCCCAAACGCACCGCCGGCGCGGACTTCACCACGCGCGACTACCAGGAAGCGCGCCAGCGCGCCGAGGAGGTGGCGCGCACCACGCTCGGCGACGAGCTGTGGCTTCGACTAGCGCTCGACGGCCACCTCGACGTGAAGTCACGCCGTTATCCCGGGGTCAGCTACCGGCTGCGCGTCGGTCGACGCATCGAGGTTGTCTGCGGCCCGGGCGCCAGGCCACCGTGGCCGTATCCCTACCTGTGCATCAACCCGACCTACCCACTCCCTGAGCTGGAGTTCTTCGCGCACCTCTTTTTGTACGCGCGCGATCGTGAAGACATGCTGGTCCGCGTCGCCGCGCCGCAGCCCTGGGATCAGCGCCTCGGCCGAACGTTCTAGCCGGCGAGCAGGCGCTCGAAAAGCAAGCGCAGCGCGACCGACGGCTCGATGCCTGGTGAAGCACGCAGCATGTCGGCGAACAACCGTCCCGCGTCACGTCCGCGTGCTTCGGCCAGATCGATAACGCGACCGGCCTCGGCCTGCAGGTCAGTCCAGTCAAAGGGCGGCTCGTGCTCTACGTAGATCAGATCGAGATACTGTCGGGCGCGGTCGTCCTCGTCGATCTCGAAGTTGCGATACAGCTCGAGCAGCTCGACGGCCGGTAGGCCGCGCTCTAGCCGTTCCTCGATGGCAAATCGTCGAATGCGCTGTTGTGCATCGGCAGACAGATCGAGCAGCTCGGGCGAGCGACCCTCGAGTGCTACCCGCTGCGCGGCCTCGAGATCGACTTCGTCGTCGAGCTCGTCGAGATCCTCGGGATCGTCGAAGATCGAGCGCGCCGTGCGCGTCCTCGATCGGATCCCCGCCAGACGTGCCAGCTGCTCGAGCGCATCCTGGCCTTGCATCGCGACGCCCGTAGTGCGGCGCCACGCGGCCGCCAGGTCCAGACCGCGCTCGCGTGCGCCGTCTTCCATATCGAGCACGCGGCTTTCGATGTCGCGCCAGTCGGGCGGCAGCTCGCGCAGCATGAAACGTCGATCGGCATAGCGCACAGCCTGTTCGTCGCCGGCCAGGTCGGCGTACAACGCGACCACGGCCGTGGGTGCGACGCCGCGTTCGAGCGTGCTGGTGACGATATAGCGCACGATGCGCCCGCTGGCCTCAGGCGACAAATCGTCGAGGGTGGGCGGTGGGCCGACGGGCATGACCGGATCCTCGTCTTCAGCCGAGATCGGGATCAGATCGCGCGTGCCGGTCACGACGTGCCTCTGGGGCCGTTATAGCACTCCCGGTGCCAGAGTAGAACCGTTTTGTGGCCTAGCCCGGCCTAGCGCCGCCGCCGACCAGCTTGGGCGCGCGCCTCGCCGCGTTGCCCAAACGCCGGCCCACGGATCCTGGAACTGCGCCGATCGCGCAAGCCGCGCGGCCCTCTCCGTTCCGGCTCCTCGTCGAGCACGATCGGCACCTCCCAGGCGCTCGCCTCGGCCTCTTCGGGCGCGGGTGGACCGGCCACCGCCCAGCGATAGCTGGCTTCGACGACGCCGCGCCGCAGCAGACCGTCCGCCTCGTCCAACACGGGCAGGAGACCCGCGCCCAAGGGCCCCTGCAGCGCCGCGCCGCGCAGCTGGCCGATCAGATCGAGCGTCTTCTGCAACGCTCCGACCACGTCGCCTTCCTGCATGCGCGCCCGCTGGCCGATCGACGCCAGGTCGTGTCCTTCCGACCATGCCAGGGCCACGCCATGAAAGTCCACGGGCAGCGGCCGCGACATCTGCAGTCCATGGCGCTCCTCCTCGTGCAGCACCGCGCCGTGCAGCGCGTCGAGGATCTCACGTAGCCGATACAACCGCCGCGTCAGGGGCAAGCCGCGCATGGGTGAATCGCGGTCCACGGCGAACCACGACACAGCTTCGGCGACCTCGGGCGCTTCGAGTCCTTCGAGCTGGCGGTTCGTCAACAGCTCGGACAGGGTGAGCGCGTTCGTATCGAACAGGCTGCGCAAGTACGGCGCCCGAGTTGTCGGCCGGCCATCGCGTAGGTAGTCGTAGCGTTCGAGCACACGCGCAAGGCCTTCGACTGTGCGCCGCGCCTCGACGGTCGCGGTCCGTCGCGCGGTGCGCAGCTCGTAGTCCACCCGGCGCAGCTCCGCGGCCATGTCCGCGATATCGGATCGGCTCGCCGCCCGCGGTTTGAGTCGTTCGAGCTCGTCTTCGAGCCCTTGCTTGCGCTCGGTGAGCTCCTTGAGCGTGCGGTCGTGCTGGAAGCGGCGCAGGCTGCGCGCGTACAGGTCGGCCAATCGCTCCTCGTCCTCGGGACGCAGCCACAGGTTCATCGCCGTCGAGTACGTCGGCCGAAACGCGCTCTCCAGTGGCAGAAGCTCGCTCCCGAGCACGCGCGCGGTCTGCTGGAATGTGACCCACGGCGAGTAAATGAGCAGTGACACGCCGCGTTCGTCGATGCCTCGTCGGCCCGCCCGGCCGGTCATCTGGCGATACTCGTTCGGCGTGAGCAGTCGACGGGCCTGGCCGTCGAACTTGAGCATTTCGCCGATGACGACCGTTCGGGCGGGCATGTTGATGCCGAGCGCGAGCGTGTCAGTGGCAAACACCGCGCGCAGCTTGCCGGCCTGAAACATCTCCTCGACCAGCAGTTTGACCTGCGGCAACAGGCCAGCATGGTGGACCGCGACGCCGCGCGGCAGGAACTGTCCAAGCAACATCGCCACCTGGCGCAGGCCGCGGTCTTCGGGCGACAGATCCGCGAGTCGCCCCTTGGCTTCGGCGACGAGCTCGGCCGCATGCGGCACCGCGCGCAGTGCCAGGCAGCTCGAGGCGGCCTCCTCGGTGGCGCGTCGACTGAACAGGAAGTAGATAGCCGGCGTCAATTGCTCGCCTTCCAAGTAGCGCACTACGCGCCATGGCGCGGGCAGCTCGCGCGGAGCTTTGTCGGCGCCGACCGCGCGGTCTTCGCCGCGGAAGCCCTGGCTGGTGGCGCCGCCCCAGCGCACGCGCCCAGCGAGCTCGCCGCCTACGCTGCGCAGGCGCGCTGCCGAGGCCATCAGCTTGTCCTCGGCGTCCATGACCGTCAGCACGCGAAAGTCGTGCTTTTCGGGATCGGTGTCGGGCAGCCAGTAACGGTGCTCGAGGGGCACGGCCCGCTCGTCATGAAAGACGCACGTGAGATCGCCATGGGCTTCGCGCAGCCATTCGGCAACTTCGCTGGCATTGGGCACCGTGGCCGACAAACACACCAGCGGCACATGCCGCGGCGCGAGCAGGATCGACTCCTCCCAGGCCGTGCCCCGCTCCGGGTCGCCCATGTAGTGCACTTCGTCGAACACGATCGCGCCAACGTCGTCGATGGAACTGCCCGTAACCAGCATATTTCTGAGCACTTCGGTCGTCATGACGAGGACCGGCGCGTCGCGATTGACGACGACATCACCGGTCAGCAGGCCGACCTGCTCGTCGCCCCAACGAGCCCGAAAGTCGCGGTACTTCTGGTTGCTCAGCGCTTTGATCGGCGTCGTATAGAACGCCCGCAGCCCACTCTGATGGGCCATGAAGATGCCAAATTCGCCCACGACCGTCTTGCCTGTTCCAGTCGGGGCGGCGACCAGCACTGAGTGGCCATTGGCGAGTGCCTGGATCGCGTCAACCTGGAAGTCGTCGAGTGCATACGGCAGCGTTGCCGTGAAGGCGTCGACCAGCTCCCGCGGAGTCATGGCTGAGAGTGTAAATGTGAGCCGATGTCTCTCAGCCTAACCGCCCACGATGATTTGATGGGTGCGACTGCTGCGAGGCTGTTGCCGACGATCTGGCGCAGATTGGCGAGGTCGTCGTCGCCCCAGCGCGGATCGGGCACGCCGCTAGTACGCGCCGCGGCGAATCATCCACCGGCGATCATTGCGTCACGAGTTAGTCAAGCGCCGCGATGGCCTCGATCTCCACGAGCAGCCCCGGCACGACGAAGCCGGTGATGAGCGTCGCTCGGGCCGGCGGACCCTCTGGAAAGTAGCGTCGATAGATCTCGTTCATGCCCGCGTAGTCGCTCACATCAGCCAGGTAGACAGTCGTTTTGACGATGTCGGTCAGCGCGCCGCCGGCGGCGCCGACTGCCGCTTTCAGGTTCTCCAGGGTGACCTCGGTCTGCTTGCGGATGTCGCCCACGCCGACCAGTTTGCCGTCGGACCCAATACCAGCCGTGCCAGCCAGGAAGATGAGATTGCCGTGGCGCGTCGCCCAGGAATAGGGACCGATCGCCGGCGGCAGCTCGGGTGGGTTGAAACATTGCTTGGGCATCGTTCAGGCCTTAGGCGGCAGGATCGGCTTGACCAGACTCAACGTCTCGGCCAGCGCCGCATCCAGCCGAGCAAGCATGTCGTCCACCTCGTCGCGGGTAATGGTCAGCGGTGGCGCCAGCAGGATATGGCTCGGGTACGGTCGGATGAGTAACCCATGCTTGCGGCCGACCTGGTGCAGCGTGCGCCCGAACTGCCAGCCATTGGCTGGCGCTTCGCCCGTGCGCGGGTGGCGGCCGATGATCATCGCCGAGTACAGCCCGACGCCGAGCACCTCGGTGAAGATGTCATAGCGGCTAGCAACTTCTTGCGCCATCTCGAGCATCCGCGCCCCCACTTCCCGGGCGTTGCCAAGCAGATCGTGATCGATGATGTAGCTCAGGACGGCATGGCCGACGGCCGCCGAAAGCGGGTTGGCATTAAACGTGTGACCCTCGTCAAATTTGCGACTCTCGTCGCCCCAGAAAGCAGACGCGACCCGCTCGCTGAGCAGCAGCGCCGAGAGCGGCGCGTAGCCGCCGCTCATGCCTTTGCCAATGCCCATCATGTCCGGATAGGCCCCGACGTAGTCGGCGCCCCACCACATGCCGAGACGACCGAGACCCGTGACGATCTCGTCGAACAGGAGCAGCACGTCGTAGCGGTCGCAGACCTCGCGTACGGAGCCCCAGTAGTCTTTGGGCGGCCAGATCAACTGGCCAATGGGGGCGCCGATCACCGCCGCGACAGTGTTCGGGCCCTCCAGGCGAATCGTGTCCTCGAGCTCCTGGACGCAGGTCAGGTCGCACTGGCCGCCGCGCGGCCGACACGCCGCACAGCCGCCGGCAGCATTGCCGGGATGGACCTGAACGAAGCCGGGCGGCGTTGGACCGAACCTGGCTGGTAGTCCGCCCACGGCGCGGCACGCGAGCGTCCCGCCGACGCCCTCACCGTAGCGGCCGATGATCTTCTGCTTCTGCGGTGCGCCGTTCTGATACCAGAACTGGCGGGCCGCTTTCAGCATGCCCTCGTTGGCTTCGGAGCCGCCCGAATAGAACTTCACGGCCGTGATGTTCTTGGGCACCACGCTCAGCAGCAGCTTGACGAGCCGCAAAGACGCCGAATTCACCGAGCTGTTCGGCGACGCGAAAGTCATCTTGTCGAGCTGCTTTGTCATCGCTTCGATGATGACCGGGTTGTGGTGGCCAACGCTCACGGAAGCCGTACCGGCGAGGGTGTCGATGTACTTGTTGCCGTGGACGTCAAAAACGTGAATGCCGTCGCCGCGGTCCAGGATGAACGGGTCCTCGGCGTACGTCTTCATCTGCGCGAAATCGGCCAGGATGTGCGGGATCTCAGCTTCGAGCTGCTCGATCTCCTCCGCGGACAGTGCGGACTGGTCAATCATCGTGGGCGGTCCTCCTGGACATCGAGTAATCGACGCGGATTGTCAACCCGGATCGTGGCGATCTGCTCGTTGGTGAGGCCTGCTTTGCGTAGCCGCGGCTCGATGTGCCGTGAGAGGTGAGCATAGCCCCAGCCGCCGAACGCCCTGAGCTGCATCTTGGTACATACGTCGTGCGACACCAGGAGGCGTTCCACGTAGCCACGCTTGACCAGCTCGACCAGGGCCGTCACGCGGGCCTTCTGTTCGTGCGGGTGCATCTCGTCGCCCGTGTGGCCAGCCACGTACATCGGCTCGCCGAGGCCGATCTCGCCGAGCGTAATCGGTTGTTCTGACAGCGCGCGCAGCGTGACTTCGCTGGGCGGCTGGAACTTGTAGCTGATATCGATCAGCAAGTGCTCGTGCATCAGCGTGACGCCCAACTGGTCGCCGTCGAGCGGGCCGAGGACCGTCATCACGGGCATGGCGTTACAGCGGATGCCGAGCGAGGAAGTCGAGGGTCACGGCGTTGAACTCGTCGGGAAACTCGCTGAACGCCAGGTGCCCGGCGCCTTCGAACACGTGGACTTCGGAACCGGAGATCTGCTCGTGGACGGCCTGGTTGTAGGCCGGCAGAGTGGCCAGATCGAGCGTGCCGTACGTGATCAGCGTCGGTATCTTGATCTGGCCCAGCTGACCGTGTGTGTTGTGCGCGAGGTCGGCGTCGTAATGGCCAACCAGACCACGCGCGGTCGGCGGCGTCGCGAAAAGTTGCGCCTCGCGCTCGGCCAGCACATCCGAGTGGGCGTTGGCGAACTCCGGCGTGAACAACGATAGGATCGAGTTCATCGCGAACAGGTCCCACAGCTCGCGCCGCGCAAGCTCCTGACGCAGGCGAAGCTGTCGAACCAGATGCGGGTAAGGCCGGTCCCACGTTGAGTGCAGCTGTAACGTGGCGACCAGGCTCGGCTCCTGCAACGCGAGCATCTGCGCCATCGCGGAGCCCATTGACTGGCCCGAGACGTGGGCGCGATCGATCCCAAGCGAGTGCAAGACGCACGCCGCATCATCGGCCATTTGCGCGGTGGTGTAGCCACCCTCGGGCACGTCCGAGCGGCCGACGCCGCGGGTGTCGAGCACGACGCACCGATACCCTTCGCTGTAGACGGGCACCTGCAGTGCCCACAAGCGTGCACCCTGGCCGGTGCCAGGCAGGAGCAGCAGCGGTTCGCCGTCGCCGACCACGTCAAATGCCAGGCGTACGCCTTCGGAGACAGTGAGCTCAGGCATGGTCAGGCCGTGCTGTGCATCTTCCGCAGCCCGGTTCGGGGCGTCAACGCGCGGGTTGCGAATTACGCAACGACGGCGGGGATTCCGCCGGCCGCTTCGCTGAGCATGGACGCGATGCGCGCACCGGACCGGTGTCACGCGACGTGTGTCGCGACTTGCGCACGGCCATTCGAGGGGCCATTAGAAGGTCGGCCGACAAGCCGGGTTACGCTCGAAGTCGTAGTCGGCCGAACTTCGTTCCAAGATTAGCCTAGGAACGCGGCAGGCTGTCGCAAGGGACATGTCAGGCATTTCGGCCGCGTTCCTAGCGCTATCAGGCCGCCAGTGCGCATTGCGCAACGTAGCTGTTGACGGGCATTCCGACGTGGGCAAGCATCAGGACATGCTGCCCCGAATCGGCTTCATTGGCTGCGGTGCCTTCAGCACGAGCTGCCTGTACCCGAGCCTCAGGCTGCTGGCGTTTGGACTGGAGCCCTACGGCTCCGAGCCCGAGGTCGAGCTGGTCGCCTGTTGCGACATGGACGGACGTCTGGCCGAACGCAACGCACGCGCCTTCGGGTTCAAGCGCGCCTATACCAACCACCGCGAGATGCTCGAGAAAGAAGAGCTCGACACGGTCTTCGTGGTGATGCACCCACAGCTACAGCCCGCGTTGGCTATCGAGGTCATGGAGAGCGGCCGCAACGTGTATATCGAGAAGCCGCCCGCGAAAACGCTGACCGAGGTACGCGCGATGCAGGAAGCCTCGCGGCGAACCGGGCGCTTCTGTCAGGTCGGCTTCATGAAGCGCTTCTCCGAGCCGTACGTCATGGCCAAGGAAATCGCGGGCCGCCCTGAGTTCGGGCAGCTCAGCGTGTACGAATCACGCAAGGCGCGCAACGCGCCCTATCCACCGGTCTACGACTACCTGAATGACTTCGTGTGTCATCACCTCGACCTCGCGCGCTACTTCATGGGCGATGTCGAGTACGTCTATGCAGAGCTTGTCTCACGTACGCACGATCCGGACAAGCTCAACGCGCGGCTGTTCGAACGTGAGGATGTGTACCGCAATTGGGCTAGCGTTCTGCGCGAGACGCCGCATGTGCCGCAGTCGGACGGCTATCTGATCACGTTTCGGTTCACGAGTGGCGCCATCGGCGTCCACAATGCCAACACGCTGGAAACGGATACGAACCTGCTCGAGCGCGTCACTCTGACGGGCGAGGGCTCCGTCGTCACCGTCGAAGACTGGTATCGCGTACGCGCCGCGATCAAGCACCAGCCGCCGTTCTCGTGGGAGCCACTGGTGATCGACAAGTCGCTGGAGGCGCGGTCGATGCACACCGGCTATCTCGGCGAAATACGCGAGCTCGTCGCTGCAACCCGCGAGTCCCGCCGGCCGAAGGCAGCCACGATCGACGACGGCGTCGCGTGTCTCGAGCTGGTCGCGGCGGTGCGCGCCTCGATCGCGGAAGGCCGCCGGGTGGCGCTCAGCGAGGTGCGCACCACGGAGCTCGTGGCGTAGCCGAATGCCGCGCACGCGCGTCGGCATCTTGACCAGCCGGCCACGCACGATCGAGGTGCGCGAGCTGGAGGTGCCCGAGCTCGGCCCTAACGGCGAGCTGGTCATTCGCACTGTGCTGTGCGGCATCTGCGGCTCCGACCTGCACCGCTTCAACGGATCGACGGCGCGCGAGACAAACCTCGGGCACGAGATCCTTGGGCGAGTCGAGCAGCTACCCGCGGGCGGCTGGCTCGATGCAACGGGACGGCCGCTGGCTATCGGCGATCTCGTAGTCCCCGAAACGCGCATCCCGTGCCATCGCTGCGAGTACTGCCGAGGCGTCGGCTCGCGACCGCAGAAGCTACTCGACTACTCGCACTGCCCGCATCAGCGCGGCCTGGGCGGCATTCCGCTCGACGAGAAGCCGCTGCTCTCGGGTGGCTGGTCGGACTTTGTCGAGCTGCCCGATGGGGCCATCGTGCATCGTATCGATGCGACGATTCAACCCGAGGCAGCCGTGTTGCTGGAGCCCTTTTCCGTGGCGATGAAGGCTGTCCGCCTGGCGAGCCTGGACATAGATGACAGCGCGGTCATCCTAGGGCCCGGACCAATCGGCCTCCTGGCCGTCGTCGCCGCGCGCGAGGCGGGTGCCCGGCATATCGTCTTGGCCGGCACGCCTGGCGACGAGCGACGCCTTGCGTTGGGTCTGGAGCTGGGTGCTCACACTACGCTCGATATCACAGCCGACGACCCCATTGAGGCGCTGAAGCGAGGGAACCGAGGTCGTCTGGCAACGCGCACCATCGACGCGACTGGCAACGTGAAAGGCTTCGAGCTGGGCATCGAGCTGCTGGCACGCGGCGGTGTGCTGGTCACCGTCGGCGGCTCGCCGATGGAGCAGCGAGCGTCCGTGAGTCCGACAGACCTGGTGGGGCGCCAGCTCGACATTCGCGGCTCGCAGCTTGGCGCAAATCAGTACGAAGCCTGTATCGCCGTGCTGGCCTCGGGGCGTTACCCGCTCGAACAATTGGTGACCCATCGCTTCCCGGTGACCGACCTCGAACAAGCGCTGCTGACATTTGAGGAGCGCGGCACCTGTATCAAGCCAGTGATCGCCTTCGAATGACCCTGCGGCTCAGCGCCATCGGCCTGGAAACGACCCATGGCTACATCTATCCGGCCATGCTCAATGGCTACGACCCGGCCACGCTGCGCACGGACAGTGTCGAGCACGTGTGGAACATCTTTCCCACGGGCGGCGCGCCGTCGGTAGACAGCGATGTCCGGGTGGTGGCGTGCTACGACCCCAACCAGGACCTCGCGCGGCGCGTTGCCAATGCGTGCTTGATCGAGCGCGTCTGCCCGACCCTTGAGGATGCCTACACGGACGTGGATGGCGCCCTGATCCTGAGTGGCGACGCTGGTGCCCACCGCGCCCAGGCCACTCCAGCCCTTGAAGCGGGCCTGGCCACGTTTGTCGACAAGCCGTTCACCGCCACGAGCGAAGACGCTGAAGCCATCGCCAACCTGGCCGAAAAACACCAGGCGCCCCTCTTCTGCACCTCGGCCATGCGCTTCGCACCCCAGACGGTCGCGCTGCGCGAGCGTATGCATAAGACGGTGGGGACGCCGCTGGCGGCGCACTCGATTGGCACAGGTGACTACGAGAGCTATGCGGTGCACTCGCTGGAGATCCTGTTCGGCCTGTGGGGCGGCGGCGTGAGCGCGGTGCACAGCTCGGGCCGGAGCGGCTTTACCACTGTCCAACTGGACTACACGGATGGGCGGCGCGCGGTCTGGCAGGTCTGCCAGCGCATGGCCTGGCAATTCCACCTGGCCGTGTACGGCACCAACGGGGTCGACGAAGCCCACGTCAAGTTCGACGACCGATACACGATCTTTCGCGCGACGGCCGAGCGCATGGCGCAGTTCGCGCAACACCGCATCAGCCCGGTGCCCATCCAGGAGACCCTGGAAATCGTGCGCTTGCTGCACGCCGTGCACAATGCGCAACGGGGCTCTTGACGGCTCCGACGAGGCAGCCCAGCATACCGCCAATCGCGAGTCCGAAAGGTCGGTGATGACGATGGCCCCTACACACGATCAGCACCCGCACCTTGTCACGTTGACACGCCGGGGCTTGTTGGCCCGTTTGGGGGTCGCCGCCGGCGCGGGCCTGCTGGCCGCCTGCGCGCCCACGGCACCAGCCGCGCCGACGGCTGCCCCCGCCAAGCCCGCGGCCACGACGCCGCCAGCGGCGACCACCGCTCCGGCCAAACCCGCGGCGACGACGGCAGCCGCGACCGCGCCGACCACAGCCCCGGCCGCGAAGCCCGCCTCGACCACCGCCCCGGCCGCGGCCGCCGCCGCGGGCCCGCCGAAGCGTGGCGGCAAGGTCACCTGGGCCGTTCCCTCACTGCCCAACGCACTGCCTTCGGGTGCCATCGCCCAGCCGGCGACGCACGTCCTCATGTACGGCTCGCTGCTCGACTGGGACCGCCAGCTCAAGGCGCAGCCGTCCCTGGCCGAGTCGTTCCAGATCGTCGACGACAAGACCTACGTCTTCAAGCTGCGCCAGGGCGTCAAGTTCCACGACGGCGGGGAGCTGACGTCCGAAGACGTGAAGTATTCGCTCGACCTGCACAAGACACCGCCCGCGCCGGGTCAGGCGTTCGCGTTTTATCCGAAGATCGCCTCGATCGAAGCGGTCGACAAGTACACCGTGCGCATCAACTTGACCGACCCGGATCCGGCGCTGGTCGGCTATGTCACCTGGACGCGCTACTCGAACATCATGCCCAAGGGCATGTTCGACAAGGTCAACATCCTGACCCAGGGCATCGGCACCGGGCCGTACAAGTTGAGCGAGCTTGTGCCGGATGACCACGCGACACTGGTCCGCCACGCCGACTTCTGGAACAAGGACGGCGCTGGATTTATCGACGAGATCACGGTCAAGGTGCTCGCCGACGATCAGGCCCGGGTGGCCGGTCTGCGTTCCGGCGCTGTCGATATCGCCGCGGATGTGTCGCCCGATGTCGTCAGAACGCTGCGCAATGACCCGAACCTGCAAGTGCTGAGCGGACTTCAGGCGCGCTACCTGGAAATCCAGTTCACCACCAAAGGTGACAAGAAGCCGTGGCACGATGCCCGCGTGCGCCAGGCGATCAACTTTGCCATCGACCGAACCGACGTCGCGGAGAAGGTCTACGGCGGCGAGGCTGAGGTCAGTAGCGTCATGCCGACGGGCTACGGCGAATGGCCGCTGCCCGTTGCCGAGCTCAAGGAAAAATGGGTCAGGTTCGATCTTCCGCGCGCGAAACAGCTGATGGTTGAGGCCGGGTATGCCGACGGATTCGCGATCAACTGCCAATCGTTCGCCAGTCCGCGCGACTACACGCAGGCTGCTGAGGTCGTGAAAGAGCACTTGAAACCGCTCAAGATCGACATGACCGTGCAGCCGACCGAGCCAGGCACGTTCGCGACCAACAACGGCATGGGCAACTTCGATATGCAGCTCACCGGGCGTGGTTTCCGCCACGATCCATCAGGCCACTTCAACGAGTTCAACCCGGTTTCAGCCGTGTTCCCACGCTGGTTTGGCGAAGGCTGGAAGAACGACGAGCTGACGAGCCTGATCAACGCCGGGCTGTCCACCGCCGACGTGGCCAAGCGGCGCGAGATCTACTCGAATATCCAGCGCATTCTGCTGACCGAGCTGGTGCACATCCCGATCGTCCAGCCGGCCGCCTACATGGTCGTGACCAAACGCATGAAGAACATGGCGCTGAGCTTCACGGGCGACGTCGCCTACGTCTTGCGAGATGCGTGGGTGGACGCCTAGCGGCGGGCCCGCTCACGCAATGCCCCGTGGTCTCCCGCCGCGGCGCCGACTGCGCCTGCGCTCCGGTGCACACCCCAACTTTCCAGCCCGGAGGGGAAACGGTGGCCGCGCAGGCGCGTGTGATGACGGCGGCGTAGCCAGATGAGCCGGTACGTTCTACGTCGCGTGTGGCTGCTCGTCCCAACGCTCCTGGGCATGTCACTGCTCATCTTCTGCATGCTTCGCCTGCTGCCCGGCGACATCGTCGACGTTATTACCGGCGGCGATATCCCTTCCACGGCCGGCTCGAAGGAGCGCCTGCGCGAAGCCTTCGGGCTTGATAAGCCGCTGCCGCTTCAATACGTGACGTGGCTTGGCAACATGGCCCGTGGCGACCTCGGCACGTCCTTCCGGAGCGGCGAGCCGATCGGCACGATCCTGCTGCGCACGCTACCCATCACACTCGAGCTGACCCTGCTGGCCGTGTTAGTGGCCACCACCATCGCCATTCCGTTGGGCGTCGTCTCCGCGGTCGCACGCGAATCCAGCTTCGACTATGTCGCGCGTCTCGGCGGCCTCATCGGTCTCTCCATGCCCAACTTCTGGCTGGCGACACTGATGCTGCTGTTCACCTCGGCCGTCTTGCACTGGATCCCGCCGGTCAACTGGATTCCTCCATTCCAGGACCCGCTCGGCAACCTCCGCCAGATGGCCCTCCCGGCCGCGGCTATCGCGCTTCAACTTATGGCGATCCTGATGCGCATGACGCGCACGATGATGCTCGAAGTGCTCCAGCAAGACTACGTCCGTACCGCCCGAGCCAAAGGCGCGGTGGAGCGCACTGTCGTGTTCCGCCATGCGCTGCGCAACGCGCTGATTCCGGTCGTCTCGGTCATTGGCTTCCAGATCGGCGCGCTGATGGGTGGATCGGCCATCGTCGAAGTGATCTTCGGTCTGAACGGCGTTGGCAACACGCTGGTTCAGGCGATCTTCAACCGTGACTATCCGGTCGTGCAGGCGACCACTCTGTTCGTCGCCGCGGTTTTCGTAATCGCCAACCTCGTGGTCGATCTGCTCTACGGCTACCTCGACCCGAGGCTGAAGCACGCGTGAGCAACGTGGCCCAAGCTCTGGTCCGTGCGCCGATCGAGACCGCGCCGGTCCCAGTCGCTCCGCTACGCCCCAGGAGTTGGGCACGTATCACACGTAACCGACTGGGCATCCTCGGCGCCGCCATGATCCTGCTGGCTGTCCTGGTTGCGATCACTGCGCCGATCGCTGCCCCATACGATCCGTCGTCGCAGGCGTTCCGTCGATTGCTGCCGCCCAGCGGCGAGCACCTGATGGGCACGGACGAATTGGGCCGCGACACCGCATCACGCATCGTGTACGGAGCGCGCGTGTCGCTCCAGGTCGGCGGGCTGGCCGTTGTGATCGGCCTGGCGCTGGGCACCTGTCTGGGCGTGCTCGCTGGCTACTACGGCGGGCGTTTGGACGATTGGTTGATGCGTCTGGTGGACATCATGTCGGCCTTCCCTGGTCTGATCCTGGCCATTGTCATCGCGGGGCTGCTCGGGCCCAGCCGGACGAACGCCATGCTGGCCATCGGCATCGTGTTCGCCCCGCCATTCGCGCGGGTCGTACGCGGCTCGGTGCTGGCCGTGATGCAGGAGGGCTACATCGAGGCCGCGCGAGTCATGGGCCTGGGCGACCAGCGCATGATCCTGCGGTACGTGCTGCCCAACATCACCGCCGCGATCATCGTCATGACCACGGTCTACCTGTCGACAGCGATCCTGACCGAGGCGGGCCTGAGCTACCTTGGCCTGGGCACGCAGCCGCCCGAGCCATCCTGGGGCGGCATGCTTTCGGCTGCGCGGAACTACATGGAGCTCTCACCGTGGATGGCGTTCTTTCCGGGCGCGGCGATCATGCTCGTGGTCCTCGGCTTCAACTTCCTCGGCGACGGCCTGCGCGACGTGCTCGACCCCCGCCTGCGCAACGTCTAACTCACGTTGAGCGTGTGTTCGAAACGAGCTCTTTGGCCGCGGCCAGGGCGAGGCGGTAGCTGACGGGGCCGAAGCCGGTGACTGAGCCGCGGCAGGCGGGCAGGATCGTCGACGCGATGCCCCGCGCGACGGGGTTGCTGACGTGGACCTCGATCACCGGGAAGCGCACCTGGCCGATCGCGGTGGGCAGCGGGCCGGTCGTGCGCATGTAGCCGGCGGGATTGATGAGCGCCGCGTCGATGTCTCCGTCATGCGCGGCGTACAGCGCGTTGACGATGTCGCCCTCGACGTTCGATTGGCAGAACTCGACGTCCACACCGACGTCTCGAGCATAGCCGCGGATCACGTCGTTCAGCTGTTCGAGCGTCATCGGCCCAAAGATCTGCACGTCGACCTTGCCGCGCATGTTCATACCTGCGCCCTGGATGACCAGCACCTTCACGGTCGCAGCCTACACTGAGGCGGCGTGGACCTGCTGCTGCGCCGGGCTCGCCTCGACGACAGTGGCGCCTTACTGGACATCGGCATCGCCGATGGGCGTATCGCTGATCTTCGCGAAACCCT
>WNFV01000915.1_pt1 | contig 70100 bp, 81 predicted proteins | sample 5400101 | NCBI WGS metagenome assembly WNFV01 (sample SAMN13153361, study PRJNA577476) | soil metagenome | isolation source: 115 cm soil or saprolite under grassland replicate 1 | place: USA:California | collected 2016-06-15
ATGTCGGCCTGCACGACGGTGGTCGGGCCGAACCCTGCCAGCAGGGCTTGGGCGTGCGCGATCACGAGCGGGTCGTAATCGAGGTAGACCGTCCGGTTGTCGGGGTCGATACGCTGCACGACGCTGTGCGTGTTCTCCACCGTGGGCAGCCCGGCACCCAGATCCAGGAACTGGTGGACACCAGCGGCGGCCACCATGCCCGCCGCCCGGTGCAGGAACGCCCGGTTGGCGCGGGCACTGGCCGGGGTCATCGGCACCAGGTCCACAATCTTCTGGCCCAGCTCGCGGTCGGCCGCGAAGTTGTCCTTGCCGCCCAGCCACCAGTCGTAGACACGCGCCGAGTGCGCCACCGAGGTGTCGATGCCGCGCGGGGCCTGCCGGTCGGAGTTCACGCGCCCAGCTCCACGAGCCGGCGTGCCAGCAGAACAGGTGGAAGTGTGGTCACGCGCACCGTCGATCTCCTACTCGGTGGGGGTGTCGGTCACCGGCGCGCCCTCGGTATGCGCGCCGGACCTTGCTGGGCCTGCCGATCCGAGCGGCGGGAAGGCGTCGAGCCGCGCGGCGAGGTCATCGTTGACCAGCCGCAGCGTCCTGATCATGCGGGTCATCTCGCCAGCGTGCTCAACCTGCGTGAGGTGCCCGCTGCGCAGCAGCTCGCGCAGCCGGACCGCGCGGTGGGCGAACCGGTCGCGCAGCGCGGCGTTGAAGGCCAGCACGCCGGCCAGTTCCTCGACCAGTGCCAGGCGGGCCGTTTCCGGGTCGGCCGCAACGTTGGTCATCGGCCCGCAACCTCGACGCGCCGGTACAGCCGGCCCGCGTGCTCGACCACGTCCCGCTCGTCGGCGCGGTGCGCGCCACCACCGATGGAGGCCACGCCCACCGCACGCGCCGGCTCGACCGGCCCGGGTCGCGGCGGCTCCTGTGCAACTGGTGCCGGGTCGGCGAGTACCGCCCGGGGCTGCTCGACCGGTACGCACAGCGTCAGGGTCCGCAGCGCCGTGCCGTCGGCGTCCAGCAGCACCGGGCCACGCACCCACACCCGGCGCGGTTGCTGGCCGCCGCTGTGCTCCCACCCGAGGAAGTCGTCCACCCGCAGCGCGAACCCGCCGGGCATCTCCGGCAGGCGGCACAGCTCGGGGGTGATCCACAGGACCTCGTTCTGCTCAATGTCGTCGTACCGTGTAGGCACGCTCACGTCCGCCTTCCACTCATCGGTTGCGCGTCAGCACCCGGGTGCTGGTGGCGCACCTCGGGACACGGCCTGCCGCTGTCTGCGCCCGGTCGCCGGATGCTCCACCGTCACGTCGGTATCGGGGAGTCCTTGCGGGCCAACCGGACTGGCCCAGGCGGCGCACCTCGGGCAGCTCTTGACGGTCCCGCAGGCGGCGCACCACCTGCTCTTGACCTTGAATGACAGCAGCCCTGCCAGGTAGGCGAGCAGCATCGCCGGAAGGATCGCCATCAGGAAGCCCATGCCGTCCTCCTTGCGGTGGGGGACGCGCCGCGAGCCTGGACAGGCGGGAGCTGGCTCCGCCCGGCCCGCGACGCGTCCGCCCGTTCACCCGTTGGCACGGACCAGATGCCACGCACCACCGGGGAGCCCTTGCGAAGATGACCAACGGCAACGCTCATGACGGTCACCGCTCGTACTCGGTGTACGGCGCATCCGCCCGGCGGCCCCGCCCGCCAACGGCGTAGCCCTCGACACCGCGAGCCACAGCCGGCATACGCCCGTCTTTCGCTGGCTGATCGGGCCGATGCCCCTCGGCCACTTGCGGCGCCGTAGCGGCGCCGGGCCGGTCCGCCATCGCTTGCGCGTCATACCAGCGGGGATCCTCACCGGCAGCCTCGATGACCGGCGCCGCGTGTCGACGCGCCGGACATGGCACCCGGCCCCCGCACCCCGCACATGCACCTGCCCCGGCGTCGCAATGACGCAGGTACACCTCTACGGCGAGTTGGTGCGTGACCGACCCGGGCAGCCTGGAGATCAGCGATTCCATGGGCTGCCGCCTACGGTCGAGCCCGGCGAAGGCAGGCCATGACTCGCTCCGCGGATGCCCGCGCATGTTGGAGGAGGGGTGCGGCCGGACGGTTCAAACCGTGTCGAGGCGTACCAACCCGTCGTCGTGGCCTCGTTGTAGGCGCCGCCGGTCGCCATCTCGCCTCCTTCGGACAGCTACGTTGCGCATCGGTTCGGCACGCCACTGCGTTGGATACGGGGCTTCGACTCCCGGGTAGCGCACCCATTGACGTGTCGCGTGTCGTACATCCACGATCACGGACAGTCCAGCGATCGGGAACGCCGACTAGCGGGGCGACTAACAGGGAGAGAAATGGGGAGACTTAGCGGGAGACAAGCCTGTGAGCAGGTATTTCCTTCCGTACACGGGTTTGGCCGGTACCGGCGACATGTTCGAAGGGTTACGCTCGCCCACACCGACGGTCCACGAGTGCGGATCGCGGCGTTGTCTCGTCCACTTTCCAGCCGGAGGTGCATCCGGTGATTAGTCCCTACGTGCGCCGCCGCCGGTTAGCAATGGAGCTAGTTCGGCTACGCGAGGAACACGACTACTCCGCGGACAAGCTGGCCAAAGCAATCGGTGTGGCACGGCAACGGCTCAGCAGGGTCGAGAACGGCCACGTTCGACCCGACCTTGATGAGATCATGCGAATCCTCGACGTCCTCAATGTCGGGGAAAAGCGCTGGGAACAGATCATGACCATCGCCCGCGAGGCGCAGGAGCGCGGCTGGTGGGAGAAGTTCGCCGACGAGATGGGACCGCGCCAGGCGCTGTACGCCAACCTCGAAGCTGGTGCCCGCGGCATCAGCGAATATCAGATGACCTTCCTGCCGGGCCTGCTGCAGATACCCGCTTTCACCGAGGCCAGAGCACGGGCGAACCGCGCCGCATACACCGAGCACTTCGACCCCGCTCGTGCTCTGGAGGCACGGGCCGCACGCCAACGCCTGCTGGAGCGACCCGGAGGCCCCAGCTACGAAGTGATCATCGACGAACTCGCCGTCCGCCGCTACGCCGCGCCCCCATCCATCGTTGCCGAGCAGCTTCGCCATCTCGTGGACGTGGGCAAGAACCGTAAGAAGGTCACCATCAGGGTTCTGCCCCTCGCGGCGCCCATCTTCGGCCACGCCGTGCCACGATCGGCCTTCTTCACTTATCGTTACCCTGACCCGGGCGATCCGGTCGTCGTGGCGGTCGACACGGTGACCTCGGATCTCGTCCTCACCGACCCCGTCGACGTGGGCCGCTACCTGACCTTGTACGAACGCCTCCAAGAGGCCGCGCTTAGCCCCGAAGACAGCCTTGACTTCCTCGCCGCCGCGGCGCAGGAAATGCCGAACGGAACAGGGAAACAACCGTGATGGAGCCCAGCAAGTTCACCAACTGGCGCAAGTCCCGCCGCAGCGACGCGGGGGACAACTGCGTGGAGATCGCCTTCGCCGCCGACGGTGCAGTAGGTATGCGGGACTCCAAGAACCCCACCGGCCCCGTCCTCACCTTCACCACTGCCGAGTGGGAAGCCTTCACGGGCGGCCTCCGCGACGGCGAATTCGACATCAGCGTCGAGTAGCCTGCGCGGGTACCCAGGCGGCGGCCAACCAGGCTGGACCTGCAATGCGCGCTGGTCTCCGCCATACCGCTCGACCAGGCCGAGCAGGGCCGTCTTGTGATTGTCTGGCTACGCTGTCATCCTGGCGCTGTCTGCCACCCCCGTGGACAGTCCACCCATGGTGGCCCCGGGGTCAGGTCGTTCCGCCGGAACGGGTATCGGGTCGGGGAGGTTCAGCGCCATGCGCGGGCATCGCAAGCCGAACCACCTGCTGCGGGAGGCCCGGCTTCGCATGCCGTCGCCCTCGGGGTCTGGGCGGACGATGTCGCGACAGGAACTGGCCGACGCGATCAACGCCTACCTGGCCCCCAAGGACGAGAGTGAGGCGACCCTCGACTCCAACCACATCGGCAAACTCGAACGCGGCGATCATCGCTGGCCCAACGACCTGCGACGCGAAGCCTTCCGCCACGTCCTCAAGGCCGCCACCGACGCCGAACTCGGCTTCCACATCATCCGTGGGCTGCATTCGGAGTCGGCGGTTGCGGTCGAGAAATGGTCTTCGGACCCTGGATTGACTACGGCGGCGCCGAGTGATGTTGCGGGCGGCAACGTGAGACGGCCACCCGTTGCAGCGAGCATCGACCTTTCGGACGAAGAGTTTGTCAGCGTCCCCGTTCAGACGGCAAACGGGGTCATCGCGTACGTAATCACGCGACGTGCATTTCTGGAGACGCTGGTGACGGCGATACCTGCACTCGCGCTTCCTGAATACCTGAATGCTTCTGTCACTCCGATAACTGGCCGGCTTCCTGATGTCGCGGACCTGCTGATTCCATCTGCGAGAGCTGTTGACAGCCGATCCACTGAACAGAGTAGCTTCGCAACGGTAACGAGGCTTTTGGCCAGCCAACGTCAAGCAGTCGCGCCCGACGCCTTGCTCAGTCTCGTGGAGGCACATCGAGACTCGATGGTAATGCTCTTCCGAAAGGCAGCATCGGGCCCCGTTCGCGGTGACATTGGCGCCATCCTCGGCGAGACTTCGATCGTCGCAAGTCGGTTGTGGAGCGCCATGGGTAATCGCTCCATGGCGCTCGCTAACTGCGCATTTGCGCGACAGTTGGCTGACAAGCTGAACAATCCGATCCTGGGAGCCACTGCGCGGATTTTCGAAAGCAATCTGCATTCGGAGGCCGCGACGCTCATTGGCGCTGAAGGAGACGTTCTGCTAGGACTGCGAATGTTGGAGGAAGCCGCCGCTGTTGATCGCTTCCTGTCTCCGGCCGCTCGCGCTCGAATCGCCGCCGAGCAAGCCCAAGCGTACGCGGTGCTGAAACTGCACAGGGAGTGCCAGGAATCACTCGACCGTGCACGAACAGCAGTTGAGGAGATTGGTGACACTGACCGGACGGGGCTGTTCAGCGATTGGAGCCCATCGCGACTACTCGTCTACGAGGGTACGTGCTGGTTATTTCTCGGTGACGGCGGGAAGGCCGTCGAGACCCTGAACCAAGCCGTACATCTCTTGGAGAAAGATCAGGGCAACGTCAATGTGCTGTTGGCGGCGCGGGTGGACTTGGCAAGTGCCTACGCTGAGCACGGCGACCTTCCAGTGGGCTGCAAGCTGCTGGGCGATGCGTACGTCCGGCTGATCGACATGGGCAATCGTAGGGGCGTTGAACGAGCCCGGCGGGCCAGGGAACGGCTTGCCCCCTGGAGGGACGAGCGCGAGGTTCGTGAATTGGATGAGCGGCTAAAGCAAAGGTAACCTTCACCGGATATCTAAACCCGATGATTACTCAACCAGAGACCTAACCGTGGCAACCACGAGATCCGGTGTTAGACCATCAAGAATGGCGTCGGGCTTGTGCTGAGCCAGTTCATCGTGGCTAATGCGTTGCGCGACGGCGACCACATGAAATCCCGCGTGGCGAGCGGTTGCAATGTCGTTTGGGGCGTCACCGATCAATACCGTCCGACTTGGATCAAGAGGCTGGCCGTAACGCATCGCGAACCGCTGCGCGATGACCGCCGGCAGTTCAAACCGATCCCTGGCGTCTGAACCAAATCCGCCAATGTTGAGATCAACAAAGCCATCAAGCTCGGCGACACTCAGCTTGACCTCGGCCGCCACCCGAAGGTTTCCGGTCAGTACAGTCTGTATGAAGCCGTGCCGATGCAAGGCCAGGATCGTGTCAGCGGCGCCTGGATATGCAGGCTGCTCTCGTGCGAGTTCGAGACGACCCTCGGTCATGACTTGCGCCAGCACGTCGTGAAATCGTGGAATCCCGGCCTCGGCTAACTCCGGCCCGACGCCCGAGCAGACTGCCGTATCCACGACGATGGACTCGTCCGTATAGCCGTGTACCCGCTTAGGGGGAAAGACGACCGCATCTTCCTGAATTTGGTAGGTACGAGCGACTGCCCTTCGTAGCCAACGAAGGTCGGCAGGGATCAGTGTTCCGTCCACGTCCCAAACCACAAGGCCCGCCGGAGTGCTATTCATCTGACGATTGTCCCAGAGCCAAGACCGATCCTCATCCCGGGTACGGCTCTCGCAATCCGCTCTATCGACGGAGACTGCGATCTGGCACGGGCGGACCGGGCCGTGCTGAGGGGCGCGCCGTCGCTGGTCCTAGGGGGTGTGTGAGTCCAAGGACCACCGGCGCCGACGGGAGACTGGCCGTACGGCCGCTCCTGCGGGCATCCTCGATCGCATGGATCTCGGCGTGGGGGCGGTGGCCGGCATCCTTGGCTTCGGTATGGGAGCGTTTGCCACCGACTTCGCGCTGTCCGTGCCCTCGGTGCGGTCCTCGGCTTGTCGTGCCTCATGCCGGTGTTCGGACTATGCGGCCTGCTCGGTATCGGGCTGGCGATCGTGGACGTCCGTGTCCGGCGTTTGCCGTTTGCGATGACAGGGGTCATGTACGCCGCGTGCGCTGTGACCTTCGTGATCTGCTCGGCCGCCCGTGGTGATGCTAGCCAATTGGTCCGTGCGATCGTGGCCGCCGTGCTGGCTTTCGTGGGCTTCCTCGTGTTGGCCCTCGCCTTTCCGGGTCAACTCGCGCTCGGCGATGTTGTTCTGGTCGGCTGGGTCGCCTTTTCGCTGGGCTGGTTCACGTGGCGAGCCGTCGCGGTTGGCCTACTTGCCGGCCTGGTCGTCCAAGCAGTCGTAGGTTTGCTCGTTTGGGTCTGCTCAGGACCGCGACGCACGCTGCCGATGGGTCCGGCGCTGCTCCTCGGATGGTTGGTTGGCATCGTGATCACCGCGCGATGAAGTTGCCATGTCTCGGGATGGGCGAGCTACCGATCGAGCGTGTCGTCGTGGGCCTCGCCCCAAGCCTTGACCTGGCGCAAGAGGGTAACGAGATCGTGCCCCTTCGATGTGAGCCGGTAAGTGGCGTCTTCCTCGGTGGGGTGCTGGAGGAGACCGTTGTCCTGCAGCTTGCGCAGACTGTCAATCAGGGTGCTGGGGTGCACTGTCTCACCGGAGGTGACGGTGATGATCCGTACTAGGGCGGTGTAGCGGAGCGGCCCTTCGGCGAGCGCGGTCAGTGCCTCGATCGAAAACTTCGGCAGGACAAGGCGGATTGTGTCGTGGATCAGGAACAGTTCGGACAACGCGATCACCTCCCCCGTGCACGAGCGCGCATCCCGTCCCCAGTGATCAAAGGCGAATTGTACTTCCACTTCAGTTAAGATCGTTAATATTTTGCCTGTTCGGCACAGTTCTGCCGCTATTTCGGCCCTGGCTAGATCGGTCGTGCGGACGAGACTGGATGCGTTTGCCTGTTAGCTGCGGTATTGGGGCTTTGAAAACGAATTGTCTAGTCCCTGTGCATGGTCTGGCCGCGGTGACGGCGGCTTCGCGCGGCAGCGGTTGGGAGATTCCGCCGGCCCCAGTTTTCGATGTCGCCGAGGGTATTTGCGAGTCCGGTGCCCGCGGCGGTCAAGGCGAAGCGCGCCTCCGGGGCCGGCGCGATATCCCAGGTGCCGGCATCTGAACGAGACACCTGTCCGGCCGCCGCCAGTGATCGCAAGAGCGGAACGGGATGGGAAATGCCGGCCGCCCTCAGTTCCGCAAGGGTGGCGGAGCCGTCGCGTTTCTGGAGGGCGACAATGATCTCGACCACGCCCGGCCGCGTGATCAGGTCGAGAAGGCCCCGACGGAAGCTTTCGCGGTCGCTCATGTCGTGGTCCGCCTTCCTGTGACCACATTTTGGGAGAGTGTATCTGCGCGGGACACGCACTATGACTGTCGGGAAGGTGACAGTTCGTCCGCCCGGTTGGAGGCGTTTGGCCTGTTGTGGTGCTCGCCTTCGGGCGAGTGCCTTCAGGCGATCGCCTGAAGGCACTCGCGTCGGCCGATCTGGACCGACGCCGGTTGCCGTGTCTTGAATGGTGCTGCGGAACGTCGCGGGCGGACCAGCTAGATCGGCTCCGATCGGTGTCCGGCTGCGTCGGCGCGCCGCGAGCCTTCGCTGCTGTGGCGATACGGGGAGGTATCCACGGATGATCGTACTGTCGAAGCCGTCACGCGGTGGCGTCAGCTTGATCGCAATCGGCCTGGCGCTAGCCGGATGCCATTCCGGTAGCGGCAAGCAGGGCACTCAGCCCAGCCCGGTCCCGTCGTCGCCGTCTCCTGCGCCGAGTGCCGTCGCCGCGGCCGGTGCCGTAGCGGCGTATCGGGGAATGTGGAAGGCCGTCGTTGCTGCTTCGGCGGTTCCTGACCCGGACGCGCCCGACCTTCGCCGATACGCCTCCGACGATGCGTTGAAGCTGATCGTGGGCAACCTGGTCATCGACCGGGATCAGGGAAAGGTCGTGAAGGGAGATGTCGTCCTCAATCCGACGGTGACGGCCTTGCAGCCGGCGGATCAGCCGACGCAGGCCACCGTCACTGACTGCGTGGATGCGACGAATTGGCTTGTGCACAAGAAGTCCGGCGAGCTGTGGAACAACGAGCGCGGCGCCAAGCACCACAACACCGCCACGGTGAAGCTGATCGATGGCGTGTGGAAGGTCAGCTCCTTCACGTTGGAGAAGGGGGGAACATGCTGAGGCTGTACAGGGCGCTCGCCGCATGCGTCGCCGCCTGCTTGCTGACGAGTGCGTTCGTCGTGTCCCGCGCGATGGCCGACGACGGGACCGGCGGTATGCAATGCAGCGACCCGTCAAACCCCAAGTGCGTCGTGACGGCCGGCACGCCCGGGAAGCCGGGCAACACCGGTGTCAATCAGACGACGGGCGACGGTGGAGGTTGGTGCGTCTACAAGCGGCTCGACAACCTGTCCCCGGACGAGATCTCGATCTTGGGCGGGCAACCAGCCGGACCGGGCGGATGGTACGACCGGATCTGCTACGACGCGAACGGCGCGATGACGCTGTGGACCGCGAACTTTCCGGTTTGGCTCGCCACGCCTCCCCCAGCCGTGAACCCGGCCGTGCTGGCACGGCAGGCCGAGTCAATGTTGGCGCTGCCCTCCGTGGTCATCCGGGTCAACCCGGCCGGGGACCAGCTCGTGCAGCTACCGACCTGGCTGTCGCTGGACCCGGCCTCGTGGCGCCCGCAGTCCGCCACAGCAGCTGTACCGGGCGTCAGCGTGACGGCCACCGCGACTCCTACCCAGGCGGTGTGGTCGATGGGTGATGGCGGCTCGGTGGTGTGCCACAGCCCGGGTACACCGTGGACGCCGGGTACGGACCCGATGGCGGCCTCACCGGACTGCGGCCACAAGTACACGCGCTCGTCGGCGGGCGCGTCGGGTGGGGCGTTCACGGTGAGCGTGACGATCTCGTGGAACGTGACCTGGGCCGGTGCGGGTCAGGCCGGAACAGTCCCGGGGCTGACCACGACTGGTGCGGTGCAGGTACGGGTGGCCGAGTCGCAAGCGGTGATCAGCGGCTAGCGGCGGCTGATGGGGAGGAAATCGACATGACGCGGGCGGTAGCACAACCGCTAGTTGATCTTGACAGTCGGTCGAGTGGGGCGGTTCGAGGCGGGCGTGGCCCGTGGCGGACCGGGCGGCGTCGGCGGCGGGTGCCGTACTTGGCGCTGGGCGGTCTGCTCGTGGTGGTGTGCGTGCTGGGGTTCGCCGCCGCGACGGTGCGGCTGGGTCAGCGGGTGTCGGTGCTGGCGGTGGCTCAGCCAGTGTCGGCCGGGCAGCGGATCGAGGCGGCGGATCTGATGCAGGTGTCGGCCGCGGACGATCCGAGCCTCGGGTTGATCCCAGTGTCGCAGGCGTCGGCGGTGGTGGGCCGTACGGCGGTGGTGCCGCTGCTGCCCGGAACCTTGTTGACGCGGAGCCTGGTGGGTGACGCGGCGTTCCCACCGGCTGGCCGGGTCGTCGCCTCCCTCGCGGTGAAGCCGGGCCAGTACCCGCAAGGACTGGCGGCCGGGGCGCACGTGGCGGTGTTCCTGTCGGCCGGCACCGCCAACAGCGGCGGGCAGGCGTCGACCGGTGCCGGCGGAACACAGACCCGGTTGTCGGCGGTAGTGCTCGGAGTGGACCCACGCGGGGACGGCCAGGGCTCCACGGTGGTGACGCTGCTGCTGGATGCCTCCGATGCGGGCCGGCTGGCCGGTGCTGGCGGGGTGGTGCTGATGCAGACGGCGCCGGGAGGTGACTGACCCATGCCGTTGATTGGCGTGTGCTACGTGAAATCGCGGTCGGGTTCGACCACGACGGCGGTGGGGCTGGCCGCGCTGCTGCCGGCCGCGGCGCGTGCGGTGGTGGTGGAGTGCGACCCCGCGGGCGGTGATCTGACGCTGCGGCACGCGTTGCGCAGCGCGTCGCCAGGGCTGGTCGAGTTGGCCACGGCCACCCGCACCGGTGTGGCCACCGGCCTGGACCGCCACGGCGGGGACGTGCTGTCGCGGTACGCACAGCCGGTCCGGCTGGGCGACCGCACGGTGGAGGTGATCCTCGCGCCGTCCGGTGGAGCGCAGACCCGGGTGGCGCTGTCGGTGCTGGCTCGTCCCGGGCATGGGGCGTTGACCCGTGCCGACCGCACGGTTATCGCCGATTGCGGCCGGTTGGATTTCGCCTCGCCGACGTGGTCGCTGCTGGGGATGGCTGACGTGGTGGTGGTGTTGACCCGGGGCCGGGTGGAGGAGCTGGGGCATCTGCGCGAGCACGTCGGCGAGCTGGTGCGGCAGGTGACGGGCCGGCTGGTGGTGATGCTGGTTGCCGGCGGCCCGTACGGCGCGGGCGACGTGGAGGCGTACCTGCATCGGCACCTGACCGACGCGCTGGAACTACCAGCAGACGGGGTGGAGGTGCGGGAGCTGCTGCCCTACGACGAGCAGGCGGCGGCGGTTTTAGACGGCAGCCGCCGGGCAGCCCGGCGCTGGCGGCGCCGGCCGCTGATGCGCGCCTTGGAGCAGCTCGCCGCCGAGCTACCAACGCCCCGCGAGCCGGAGCAGGTGTCCACTGCGGACATCCGCGCGGATATGGAGGTGCGCTGATGGCCTACCCGTTCGCCCCGTTCGAGCCGCACACCACGGCAGCCGAGGGTGCCCGTGTCAACGGCGGGCGCGTCAACGGGGCGCGTGTCAACGGCGACGGCGACCACACGCCCGCTGTGGGATTGGGCGAGGACCAGGCGGCCGAGTCGGCGGTGGCGCGGCTGGTGCGCCGGCAGGTCGCCGAACGGATGACCGAGGCGACCCGCGCCGCCGACAACGCGCTCGGCACGCCGATGCCCGACGCGCAGCGGGACCGGCTGATCCGCCAGTTCATCACCGACGCTCTCGACACGTACGCCACCGAGGGCATGCGCGCGGTGCCGCCGCGTCCCCCGCTGCGCCCCGATGTGGAGTCGCGGGTGGCCCGCGCGGTGGCCGACTCGCTGCTCGGTGCCGGGGGCTTGCAGCCGTGGTTGAACCGCACCGACGTAGAGGAGATCATCGCCAACGACTGCGAGACCGTCTTCATCCGGTTCGCCGACGGCAGGATCGAGCAGGTCGGGCCGATCGCTGACTCCGACGAGGAAATGGTGGAACTGGTGCGGCTGCTGGCCGCGCGTACCGGGAACGAGGAACGGCGCTGGGACCGGGCGTCGCCGATCCTGAACCTGCAACTGCCCGACGGCAGCCGGCTGAACGCGGTGATGGCGGTGTGCAAACGTCCCGGGCTGTCGATCCGTCGGCACCGGTTCATGACCATGAGCCTGGCCGAGCTGGTCGAGCTGGGCACCATCGACGTCGCGCTGCGGGAGCTGCTGCGCGCCGCCGTTTTCGCGCGCCTGAACATCATTGTCAGCGGGCGGACCGGAGCCGGCAAGACCACCTTCCTGCGCGGCTTGGCCTCGATCATCCCCGCGTGGGAACGCCTGATCACCATTGAGGACACCTACGAACTCGGCTTCGACCTCGATCCGGCGCACCCCAACGTCAAGGCGCTGCAGGCGCGGGAGGCCAACGTCGAGGGCGAGGGCGCGGTCGACATGGCGGCCTTGTTCCGCAACGGGTTGCGGATGCTGCCCTCGCGGGTGTTCGTCGGCGAGGTCCGCGGCCACGAGGTCATCCCGCTGCTCAACGCCATGTCGCAGGGCAACGACGGCAGCATGTCCACCATCCACGCCTCGTCCAGCGCGGGGGTGTTCCGCAAGCTCGCCCTGTACGCGGCGCAGTCCCCGGAACGCCTCGACGCGACGACGACGAACATGCACATCGCCGAGGGCCTGGACCTGGTTGTCCAGCTTCGGCTCACCCCGGACGGGCAGCGGTTCGTCACCAGTGTCCGGGAGGTCGTCGACGCCGACGGCGAGCAGGTCGCCTCCAACGAGATTCTCCGCCCCGGTCCCAGCGGGTGCGCCGTACCGGGCGCGCCGATGTCGGCCGAACGCCTCGAACTGTTGGCCTACCACGGGTTCGACCCCGCCCTGTTGCACCGGCCCACCGGCTGGTGGGACGCCACCGGGAGGCGGTCATGACCACAAGCGTGTTGTACGCGGCGGTGTTGGGCGCCGGTACCGGGATCGGGCTGCTGCTGATCGTGCGCGGCATCGCCGGTCCTGGTTCCGGACACGAGGCGTCGTTCGCCCGTCCGTCGCGGTTGTCGAAACGGCTGTCCGGCCGCGCGCCCGGCGACGGGCGCCGCCTGGCCGTGGCAGTGGCGGTCGGCGTGGGGGTGGGTGTGTGGACCCGCTGGCCGGTCGCGGCGGTCCTCGCCGCCGTCGGCGCGTGGGTGCTCCCCGGATTGATCGGCCCGGACCGCGAACACCAGCGGCGGCTGGCCCGCATCGAGGCCATCGCCACCTGGACCGAGTCGTTGCGGGACACGTTGGGCGCGGCGGCCGGGCTGGAACAGGCCATCACCGTCACCGCCGCGCTAGCGCCCACGCCGATCCGCGACGAGGTGACCCGCCTGGCCGGACGGCTGCGCCGGGGTGACCGGCTCGCCCCCGCGCTGCGCGCCCTCGCCGTCGAGCTGGACGACGCCACCGGCGATCTGGTGGTGACCGCGCTGGTGATGGCCGCCGAACGCAACGCCCGCCACATCGGCGAGCTGCTGACCTCCCTCGCCACAGCGGCCCGCGACCAAGCCTCGCTGCGGATGCGGGTGATGGCCGGCCGCGCCCGGATCCGGACCTCCAGCCGTGTCATCACCGCCGTCACCCTCACCATGGCCGTGGGCCTGGTGCTGCTCAACCGCCGTTACCTCGCGCCGTACGACACGGCGACCGGGCAGCTCGTCCTTGTGGTCGTGGGTGGGTTCTTCGGCTTCGGGTTCGCGTGGCTGTCGCGGATCAGCCGGGTCACCGAGCCCGAGCGGGTGCTCGCCGTTTCCGATGGGTTCGCCGAGCCTGCTCAGCTGTCGGAGGTGGGATCGTGACCGGCCTGGTGTTGCTGAGCGCCGTCGGTACCGGCGTCGGCCTGTGGCTGATCGTGGTGGGGCTGTGGCCCCGCCCGCCCCGCCTGGACAAGGCCCTCGCCGCGCTGGACCCACCGCCGGAGCCGGTCGCGCCGGTGCCCGACGAGCTGCCCGGGTGGAGCGCCCGGTTGGGTCGTCCCGCCGTGCGGCACCTGCGACAGATCGGACTGCCCACCGAGGGCACCCGTCGGGAGCTGGCGGCGGTTGGCAAGCCGGTCGGGGTGCACCTGGCCGAGCAGGCCGGTGCCGCTGTGGTCGGGCTGCTGCTGCCCCCGGTGTTTGCCATGCTGCTCGCCGCAGGCGGCATCAGCCTCGGCGTCACCGTCCCGGCCGCCGCGTCGCTGCTGCTGGCCGCGCTGGGCTTCGGCGTCCCGGAGCTGGCCGTACGCGCCGATGCCGCCAAGCACCGGGCCGGCTTTCGGCACGCCCTGGGCAGCTTCCTGAACCTGACCGTCACCGCACTGGCCGGCGGCGCCGGAGTGGACCAGGCCCTCGACGACGCCGCCTCGGTCGGCCGCGGCCCCGCCTACGCCGAACTGCGCTACGCCCTCGCCGAAGCCCGCGACGCGGGCGTGGCCGTGTGGGACACCCTCGCCAAACTCGGCCGCCGCGTCGGCGTGGAGGAACTACGCCAGCTCGCCGCCACCGTCGGCCTGGCCGGCACCGAAGGCGCCAAGGTCCGCGCCTCCCTACGCTCCCGGGCCGAAGCACTACGCACCAAGCAACTCACCGACGCCGAAGCCGACGCGGCAGCCGCCACCGAACGGATGAGCCTACCCGTCGTCGCGCTGATGGCCGGATTCCTTGTGTTCCTTGGCTTTCCCGCTGTGGCTGCGGTCCTATCCGGCCTCTAGATCCCACATCCGTGAAGGAGCCCCACATGACGCCAGCAACGCCACCGGTGCCGAGGCTACCGGCGATGCCATCCCCGCATGGCGGCACGCCATGACCGAGGAACGGCTCCTGTTTGTTGCCATCAGCGTCGTGCTCGCGGGCGTGGTGCTGTTCCTCGCCATCAAGTACCTGGCGCTGTGACCGACCGATGCCCGGTCCCTGGACTTCCAACGATCCACGCAGACCCAACACCGAGATTCAGAAAACGGAGGTAGGCACGTGCCACTGTTCATCATCGAGTTCCTGGTAACCGAGATCCGCCACCGGTGGCGGATGGTGCGAGCCAGCAAGGACGCCGGCTACACCACCGAAACCGTCATCGGCATCGCGCTGCTCGCCGCGCTGGCCATCGCCGTCATCGCCATCATCGCGGCGAAGATCACCAGCAAGGCCAACTCCATCAACCTCGACGGGACCGGTGGCGGGACCAAGACATGAGCGTCCACGCCGCGACCCGCCGCCGCCTCCATCACCGCCGCCGTGCCGGATCCCCGCCCGGCCCGGCGGCGCGGCTGCGGGCACGGTGGCGGCGGGCAGCGCGCGGCGGCGACCGGGGCGGCGCCACGGTCGAGTTCGTCATCGCCGTGCCGGTGCTCATGCTGATGATCCTGTTCATCATCCAGGCGGCGGTATGGATGCACGCCACCCACGTGGCCCAGGCCGCCGCCAACCGAACCCTCGACGCCGCAGCCGCCTACAACGCCAGCGCCGCGCAGGGCCAAACCGCCGGGGACCAGACCCTCGCCGCGCTCGGCAGCGGAGTCCTCAAAGACCCGCACGTGACGGTCACCCGCACCGCCACCGACGTGCGTGTGGACATCACCGGTACCGCCGAGACGATCGTGCCCGGCATCCGGTGGACCATCCACGTCAGCGCCGCCGGCCCGGTAGAGAGATTCGTCCCCGACCTTCGCGCCAACGGAAGGTAACCACCGTGACAGGCCACACCCGACACACCGAGGCGGAGCCGGTGACGCTACCACCGTCGCCGCGCCAGTGGCTCGGCCAGCGGTGGCGCCGCCTCGCCGAGCACGGCGACGCCGGGTCGTCCACAGTGGAGCTTGCCATCCTCACGCCGCTGCTGGTCGGGCTGCTGCTGTTCGTCGTGTTCTGCGGCCGGCTCGTGTCCGCGCAACTCGACCTCGACGCCGCCGCCCACGGCGCCGCCCGTGCCGCGTCCATCTCCCGCTCGGTGTCCGGTGCCGACGCCGATGCGCGGCGCACCGCGCTGGACACCCTCGCCGCGCGGGGCGTCACCTGCCGGCAACCAACAATCACGGTCGACACCGGCGGGCTGCGTCCTGGCGGGGTGGTCAGGGTGACAGTCTCGTGCACGGTTCCGCTGTCCGATCTCACCTTGATCTCTGTGCCCGGGACACGGGTGGTGTCGGCGACCAGCACCAGCCCTGTTGATCTTTGGCGTGGAGGGCCGTCGCCATGAACCGGATGCGTTGCCTGCTGCGCCGGGTCCGTACCCGCACCGGCGACGACTCCGGACAGGTCACGCCGTTCGTCGTCATCCTGACCATCGCCCTGATCGCCTTCGCCGGCCTTGTGCTCGACGCCGGAATGGCGCTGTCGGCCAAGGTACAGGCCATCGATGCCGCCCAGGCCGCCGCCCGCGCCGGAGCCCAACAACTCAACCTGACCGCCTACCGCACCAACAACATCGCCGAACTCGACCCGCCTCGTGCCGAGGCCGCTGCCCGCGGCTGGCTGACCTCCGCTGGGCTGGACGGCACGGTGACGGCCACGACCACCACCGTGACCGTCACCGTGCAGCGCACCGTCCGAACCCAGCTCCTGCAACTAGTCGGGGTACGCAGCCTCGACGTGTCGGCCACCGCGACGGCCACCGCCATCCACGGCGTCACCGGACCCGGCACCTAACCCACGAGGCCGGACCCACCAGACCGGACCCAGCCGACCCGACACACGAGATCCGATCCCGAGGAGGCTCACCGTGACCCGCGTCGTTGCCGCCGCCGGTCGCCTGCTGCGCGGTCTGCTCGCCCTGGCCGTGTTGCTCGGACTGCTCGGCGGCGTCCCGTGGCTGCTCGTGTGGTTCATCGGCTGGCCGCTGCCCGACCACCTGCCCGGCCTTGGCGACCTGGGTACCGCGCTGACCACGCCCCTGGACGACCGGAAGATCCTCAACCTACTCGCCATCCTCGCGTGGGCGCTGTGGCTGCTGTTTCTGCGTGACGTGCTGGTCGAGGCGATCCTTTCCGCCGGCGAGGCCGCCGACGCCCGCCGAGGCCGAACCCGCCCACCCCGCCGGCGGCCGGTGGGACCGGTCCGCCTGGTCGCCGCCGTCCTCGTCGGTGCCATCGCCGGGGTCGTCCTGTTCGACAGCCTGCGTGGCGCCGTCACCACCGGGGCTACGAGCGCGGCAGCCGCCGCGAACGCCGCCGCCCACACCCCGGCCGTCGCGGTCGCATCCGCCCAACCGGCGGTGGCCGCCGAGCTGTCCGACGGCGCTGGGCCGCGACCGGCCCTCGCCACACCCGCCCGACCGAGCATCATCCCCACCGTCGCCGCCATCACCGCCCACAGTGGACACCGCGACTCCGACATTCCCCCGTGGGCACAAGACGCGCCCGGCGGCATCCACCACGTGGTCAAGGGCGACAACCTATGGGACATCGCCAAGGCCAAGCTCGGCGACCCGTTCCGGTGGCGCGAAATCTACGTCCTCAACCGGGGCAAGCCACAGGCCAACGGCTACGCCCTCACCGACCCCGACGAAATCCACATCGGCTGGGTACTCGCCATGCCCGCCCGCACCCCACCCGCACCCCCTCCGGCGGGAGCCGGCGGCGGCAACCCGGCACCGGCGACGCCACCCGCACAGGTCCCGCCGCCAACCAACCCCGCGCCCGCGACCCCACCACCAACGAGCACCCCACCCGCGAACCCGGCACCGGCCAGCGCGACGCCGCAACCGACGGCACCAGGCTCGGCCGCCCCGTCGGAGTCGGCGGGCAGCTCCACGTCCGCAGCCTCGCCTCACCCGACCGCCACGCCGTCAGCGCCCTCGCAGGGCGAGCACGAGCACGGCGTCTCCCTGCCGTCGCAGGGCTGGGTCAGCCTCGGCCTGGCCGCCACCATCGCGGTCGCCGCCGGGCTGCTGCGCCTGCAACGGCGCCGCCGCGCCCGCCTCGACTACCCGATCCCACTCGCGACGGCGCCGCACCCCGCCCCGGTCCCCGCGTCGTTGGCCGCCGTGGACGCGGCCGGCACTCGCGTGCTCGACCTGGCCGACGGCGACTCGGCGCTGCCGGGGGTGCTGCCCGTCCCACCGCCGGTCGCGGCGCCGGTGGGGGTGGACGAGCACGGCGGCGAGGTCAGCCTGTTCGACCTGCCCGGCCCCGGCCTGGCGCTGCACGGTCCCGGCGCCGACCCGGCCGCCCGTGCCATTCTCGCCGCCGTGTTGTCCACCGGTGTGGTGCAGCACCTCGCCGACCGGGCCGTTGTGGTGACCAGCGTCGACACCCTCACGCGGCTGCTGCCCCCCGGTAGTCCGCCGGTTGGGCTCAACCCGGACCGGACCAGCTTCGACGGCGAGCGCCTCATCGTCGTGGCCGATGCGGGCGCTGTGGTCACCTACGCCGAGGAGGAGATGATCCACCGGCGGCGGCTGCTGGACAGCATGGGCTTCGACACGGTCGCCGCGCTCAACGCCCGCAACGACCACTTCGAGAACCAGACGCAGTGTGTGCTGCTGGTCCAGGCCGACCGACGTCACGCCGCCCGCGTCCAGGCGGTCGCGGCGCACCGGCAGGCCCTTGGCCTGCACCCGGTCATCGCCGGTGCGCTCGACGGCATCCCCACCGTCGAGGTCGCCGCTGACGGCACGGCAGACGCAGCCGAGGTCGGCGTCGCTACCGGCCTGGCCGGTTCGCCGATCGCTCGGCTGGCCACCTTGTCCGCCCGGGATCTGGTCGACGTGCTGGCCCTGGTCGCCGAGGTGGCCCCCCGCCAGGAGGACGGCGCCGATGTCGACGAGCCGGCCCCGGCCGCCGACCCCGCCGCTGCATCACGCATCGAGATGGCTGGCACTGACGCCGCGGACGCGGCAGAGATTCCCGGCCGCAGCGGTGACGCTGCCGCCCTGGTTCGCCTGGCGGCGCTCGGCCCGATCACCGTCAACACTGAGGCCGGGCCGGTCGGTGCGGGGATGCGCAGCGGCTCCTACGGAGTGCTGGCGCTGCTGGCCGCTCACCCGCGTGGACGCACCCGCGAGCAGCTCGTCGCCGATCTGTACCCCGACGTCAACCCCGAACTCGCCGACAACCGGGTCCGCACCGACACCACCACCGCCCGACGCGTGCTGCGCCAGGCCACCGGCCACGACGAGGCCAAGTTCATCCTCTACGACGCCGGCACCGGCCTGTACCGGCTCGACCCGGACACCATCGAGGTCGACCTGTGGCACATGCTCACCGCGATCCAGGCCGCCAACACCGCCACCGACGACGAGACGTGCCTGGCCTCGCTACGCCACGCAGCGGACACCTACAAGGGCGACTTCGCCCACGGCCAGGACGGCGCCTGGGCGCTGGACTACGCCACCACCTACCGCCACCAGATCCTCGCCGTGTACGCGCGCATCGCCGAGATCCTCGAGGCCGACCAACCCGAGCAGGCAATCGCCGTGCTCGAAGCCGCCATCGACCGTGATCCGGTCAACGAGGAGCTTTACCAACGGGTGATGCGTATCCACGGCCGGCTCGGGCGCCCCGACGCAGTACGGCGCACCATGCGGCTGCTGGAAGACCGCCTCGCCGACCTCGGCGAAGCCGAACCGTCCGAGGCCACCCGCCGGGTCGCCGCCCGCCAGATGAAACCCACCCTGACCCGCCGAGGCTGACATGCAAGCAACACTGGATACACCGCGACACACCGAGGGAGGTGACAGCATGCACCACACACCACAACCGCAGGGACTGCGCGCCGCCAGCCCGGTACCAAGGCCGTCGCCGGACCAGCATAGAACCCACAACGGCAGCCGTCTTGAGCCGGTGCTGGTGCCCGCCGCCGCACCCCGTGCGGTACGGATCAGCGTCGCCCAGCTTCGCCGCTTCCGATGGGCGGTCCGCGCCGCCCTCGCCATCGGCGTGGCCGCCTCGGTGTGCGCGAATGTCCTGCACGCACGGGACAACCCGATCTCGCAAACGATCGCGGCGTGGCCGCCGCTGGCGCTGCTGCTGACCGTCGAACTTGTCTCCCGGGTGCCGGTGCACCGGCGGGGACTGGCCTTCGCACGCATGGGCGGCACTGCCGTCATTGCCGGCATCGCGGCGTACGTGAGCTATTTCCACATGGCGGCGGTGGCTGCCAGGTATGGCGAGTCGGGGCTCGCGCCGTACCTGCTGCCACTGTCGGTCGACGGTTTGATCGTGGTGGCCAGCGTCAGCCTGGTCGAGCTGGCCGGACGCGTCCGCGCCGCGCTCGACGGGCGAGCAGCCGTCCATCTCGGCGGGCAGCCAGCGACACCCACCGCCGGCCCGGCCAGAGAGTTCGATGCCGCAACAGTCACCGGTACCTTCGAGCCCGCCGAGTCGGCGCCCGACAACCCGGCGGCCGACCAGGCCCGCAATCCGAGCCACAACGGCCACCAGCCGAGCCCGCCGCTGACCCCGCTTGCGGAGCCGCCGGTTGAGGCGGCCCGCGTCGCCACACCGATGGACGCGGACCCCGACCTCGCAGCGTTGCTGCCCGCCGCGCGGGCCGCCCGCGACGACCTGGTCCGCCAGGGCCGCAGCCTGACACGCGACTCGCTGGCTCGGCAGCTTCGCCGCGACGGGCACACCATCCGCACCAGCCGGGTGTCCGAGCTGCTGACCCTGCTCAAGAACGACGCACCGGCCGCCCCCAACGGGCACCGCCCCACCCCGGGCGGGTGATCTCGTGACGGCCAGAAACCCCCGAGGGCACGTCCACCACGAGACGCGACAAGCGTCGACCCAGCGACCCCACCAAGGGCGCGGGAACTCATACATTGGTCCGCGTTCGGACCTGGCCATCAACACAAGGGGCGTCACGGTGAGCGACGACTACGACGACGATTACGAGGTGCCGTCCCGGCACAGCGACACGCGAGGCTGCCCGGACTTCTGTGTGGAATGCCTGCACGAGCCGGTCCGTGACGGCGCGTTCTGGCACCGGGGGCCAGCCACCACGATCTCCGTCTACGGCGGTACCACCCGCCCGGTCCCGCTGACCGTGCGGGCCGGGTACATGGACAAGCTGCTCAAGGACTGGGGAACCGAACCGGCCGATCTGGAGAACCCCTACGTGACCGTCGAGGTCCCTGACGAGGGCCGGATGTTCACCTTCACCCCGGCTGCGGCGTACGAGATGGCGGCGGCGATGACCAGCGCGGCCGACGCCGCCAACGCCGCTCACCGAGCCGCAACCCAGGCCACGTGACACCTGGCCCGCTCGGCACGCCCATACAGCTCTCGCCGAGCGCGGACCCCGGTGTGGCGCTGGCCCGTGGCCGAGGCTGCCGTTCCCCCATTACGCGGCGGTCTCGGCCACAATCGTGTCGGCCATGCCGGGTGTCGTCTGCTCGACTGCCGTCAGTTCGACCCGGTGGGGCGCCTGTCGCGTTTCGCCTTGCCCCGCGCTGGTGTAGACGGTTGGGCGCTGCGCAGGTCGAGGGCGGCGGCGATGAGCCGCTGCCCGGTGCGTTCGCCGAGGCCGAGCTGCCGGGCCAGATGCGCGCCCAGGCCGGCGCTGCCGGTACCGGCTTGCTCGGCCTGGGCGACCAGGGCGAGGGCGGCGTCGAGGCGGGGATCGTCGGCGTACGGGTGCGGCGTACGGGATCCGGTGCCGGTGCCGACCGGGCGGCCGGTGGAGTGCCGCAGCGGGCGGCCGTCGGCGTAGGCCCACACGGTGCGCCGGTACCAGAACCGGCGCAGCCGGCCGCTGGGCAGCTCCTCGGCCTGGTCCGGGTTGTGCAGCAGCTCGTCGGGCAGGCTGCGGTGGTTGCGGTAGCCGAGCACCTTGGCCGCCTGCGGGGCGGTGAGCAGGTCACGCCCGTTGCCGCTGCGGTCCACCTGGGTGAACTTCGCCGCGCGGGCGGCCAGATGCTCGGCGTGGAAGGCGTCGATGTCGGCCTGCCACCACCAGTCCCGGCCGTCGGGGTCGGTGTCGGCCTTGACCGGGAAGCCGGTCTGCGCCCGCTGCAGGTGCCAGTAGTCGACGGTGGCGGTGCTCACGCCGGTGCGCTCGGCGATGCCGGCCCGGTCGAGTTGGCGGCGCCGGTGGCGGGTGCGGCTGCCCATGCCGACGATCCTCCCTCCCATGAGCTGGTCGGCCGCGTGCCGACGCTGCGGGTTTAGCATTCCTGGTACGTCCCGCCGGGTGGTGGTACGCCGGCTCGATGTCGGGCCGTTGGCAGACCCGGGCGGGGCGAGGTGGCCGGTCGGGGTTGCGCGCATCCGTGCCTGGGTGTGCCCGCCGGCCACCGACCCTCGCTCATTGAACACGCCATACTCGACCGCTGAGGCGGGCGGGTTCGAGTCGTTCGAGGCCGAGGCGCGGCCCCTGGCAGACCGCCGCGCGGTGCCCGCCCGTTGGCTACCGTGCGGGGGCGGATGCGGTGTGTGCGTCGCGGTTGGGGGCCGCGCGTCGGGCCATGGCGGCGCGGCCCCGGGGTGTGCGGTCAGGTGTGGCGTACCGGCGGTGCGGGCGGCGACGGTGGCAGCGGCGGCAGGATCTCGGCGAGCCGCTGTCCGGTGCCTTGTGCCGCGAGGGCGGCGCAGGCGATCATCGCCGTGCCGACCGCGACGGCCTGCGCCGGGGCGAAGCTGATGGACACCGCGCGGTTGCCACCGCCGATGCTGCCGCATACCTCGACCTGGTGCCCGTCGGGTAGCAGGACCGGAGCGAACGGGTCAGCGGCGGCGTAGATGGTGGGCGGCAACGCCGAGTTGAGCGCGGCGGTCAGCTTCGCGTACAGGCCCGAGACCTGGCTGTCCCAGTAGTCGGCGCGGGCGGCTTGGTTGGCGCGTTCGGCCTCGGAGATGGCGAGGTGGGCGGTCAGGCGGCAGGTTTGCGCCTTTGCGTACGCCTCGGCAAGTTCGTTGATCTTTTCGAGCAGGGTGTCGGGCAGCATCGTGGCCTCTTTTCAGTACGCGGTGGCAGGCGAGGGGTGTGGTCGTTGCGGGACCGGCCCCGGCATCGCAGGTGTCACTGACGAGTCGTGGTACAGACAGCCGGTCGGCGGACACGGGCCGAGCGCAGCGCACGGCGACCGCCGGGCGGTGGTGCGCGGCCACGCGTTGCGCGCGAGAACTTCGCCATTCCGGTCATGGCTGCGGCTCGCGGTAGACGGAGTTGTCAGCGGTTGGCGCGTTGGCCGGTTCCCACACGCCGAGGGGGTGCTCGCGGGTGATCCGCCCGCGCCCGGGTTGGAGCGTGGCGAAGACGTTGCTGTAGTTGGCGTGCAGCTCGCCGCGTACCCGGGCGAGGCGGTTGCCGCGCGTGTACTTGGCCGGCATCGCGTCGGCCACCCGCCCGACGAGTCCGTACAGGTCGCGCCGCTCGATCAGCTCCGCGCACCCGCCACACGCGGCCCACCGCTGGCCCCATACCTGGGTGGCGGCGGGCGCGGTTGTCACGCTGCGGGTCCGAGCCGCGTGGTGACGGTGGCGGTAGTCGCGGGCGCCCACCGTCCGCGCCGTGACGACGCGGCTCTCGGTCACCTGATCCCCGCACACGTAGCTGAAGGCGGCATCAGGCCCGGAGCAGAAATCACACTCCATCACCGGGTCGGTCAGCTCGGTCAGCGGTACCGGATCGGCCGCGTGGTCAACCGCGCCGCCGCGCAGTTCCTCGGAGTGGCGGTAGCCCACCCGCCCCGACTCGCCAACGTGGATGTTGAGGGCACGGCGGCAGGTCCGGCAGTACACGTCGTCGCCGCACGGCTGCGGCACCGCACGGCCGGGGCCGGGGCCGGCAGTCATGACAGGTCCTCCCACGTCACGGCGGACGAGGGATCGCCTGACTCGTGGTCGGCTGGGCGGCACTTCTCGCCGTGGTCGGCGCACAGCAACGCGACCTCGGTCCACGGCTGACCCGGGCCGCAGCCGGGTAGGTCAGCGTCGGTGATGAGGCACCGGCCGTTGCAGCCGCAGGAGTCGCCGTCATGGCGGATGGTGTGAGCCGGGCCACCGGCGGGCTCGGGCACCGGCCGCCGTCGCACTCCGACACGACCTCGGCATTGACCGTGGCGACGAGGACCAGTCCGCTGCACGTGGCGCCCTCCGGCGGGGGTGGGGTGTGCAGGATTCTGCCGTCGCGGCGGCGGCCGTACACCTTGTCGTACGGGGCGGTGTCGGTCCACACGTCTTTGCCGGCGTCGGTGAAGCGCCGCTCGTCGCCGAAGACCAGCGGCGGCACGGTGAGCGACTTGGCGTTGACGCGCAGCACCGGGTACCAGGCGCCGAGGATGCGTGCTTCGTCGCCGACGCGGAAATGCTCGCGGCTCCAGACCCGGTGTTCCCCGGTGGCTTCCATGTCGGCGAGCACCCCGCGCCAGTAGGTGATCTGCTCGCCGAGACGGGCGATCTCGCTGTCGGCGCGGGCGAGATAGTCCTCGGCGGTGTGGGCGTACTGGCCGCCGTCGGCGTACTCGCCATGCGTACCGCCGCAGGCCACCGTGTCGCGGGCGCGCTGCCAGCGGCGCCGCTCGGCTTCGAGGCGTTCGATGCGGCGGGTGATGACGCGTGGGTTGTGCCGGTACCGCTGGGTGGACTCGGCCGCCTGTGCGCGGTGCTGCCAGTGGTCGCCGACGGCGATCTCGTTGCGGGCCGAGTCCTCGGTGCGGTTGAGCCGTTCCCGGTAGTTGGCGTCCCGCGGCCCCATGACCGGTTGGCCGAGCGGGATGTGGGAGCGGCGTTCGCGCACGTGATCGAGGCGGGCGCTGCCGGGGGTGTGCCGGGCGTCGGCCAGCTCGGCGTACCGCTCGATGCGCCCGGCGACCCTCTGCGCGCGGTCGGCCTCGATGTCGGCCGCCGAACGGGGCGTGTCGTCGATGCAGATCTCGACCTGGTAGCCAGCGGCGTGCAGCGCGTCGGCAAGGCGTTCGATGCGGGTGCGGTCGGCGTCGCGGTCGCGGGTGTGCGGCAGGTACCACGCCCCGTCGATGCCGATGTTGCGGGAGAACTTCCACCCGTCGTGGACGGACTTGATGACCACGTTTGTGCCGTCGCCGCGAGCGGTGCCGTGGATGAGGGTTCCGTCGGCGTGGCTGTGCTCGATGCTGATCAAGGCCGGTCCCCCTCCTGATCTGCCTGGTGGGCGTGGGGTTGTTGGTCGAGCCGGCGGGCGAGCTGCTGCACCCGCTCCAGCTCGCCGCGGAACGCCTTCGCCACGGCCCGGTATCCGGCTGGGGTGGGCTCGACGTTGACGTGCCCCAGTGCTGCCGGAGTGTTCGTGTCCGGCTGGGGCCGCTCGGCTGCGGTGTCGGCCTCGGCGATGGCCTCGTGCCAACGCTGCTCGACGACGTGCAGGCAGTGGCGCAGGAACTCCCACTCGTCGACGCTCAGCCACAGTGGTGTCTGGTCGGGCTCGGCGAGGGTCAGGGTGTAGGTGGCGCCGATGAGGTAGCGGTCGGGGTCGGCGGTGTAGACGGTGAACCGGCTGTCGGTGCTGGGCAGGCGGAACACGAACGCGTAGGCGGGTACGAGGTCGGCGTAGTACGTCGCCGCGCAGGTGGTGGTGACTGGTTCGAGCGGATGGCTTGGTCGGGTTGGTGCGTGCGTCATGACAGTTCTCCTGTCCAGGACGGGCTGAAGGTTTAGTGGATGGGTGTTGCCGACGTAGCGCGGCGCCGAGAAGGGCAAGAGGTGGCTAGCGGTGGTCCCGGTACCGTCGCGAGTGGTCGGCGTTGCTCGGGCCGACGGGCATGCCGCAGACACCGGCGCGGGTGGTTTTCGCGTGGTACATCGCCATGTCGGCGTGGTGCAGGAGCTGCGGCCAGGTCACGCCGCGCTGCGCGCAGGCGTAGCCGACGCTGGCCGCGATGCTGAGCCGATGGCCGCCGAGGGCGACCGGCTCGACGGCGACGGTCGCGAAGGCGGCGCGGGCGACCACGGCCACCGCGTGGGCGTCGCCGTGCACGACGAGGATGAACTCGTCGCCTCCCAACCGCGCGGCGAGCACCATCGGAGCTGGCAGCGCGGCGAGCCGCCGGCCGATTCCGGTGAGTACCTGGTTGCCGGCCTGGTGGCCGTGGGTGTCGTTGACCGTTTTGAAGGTATCCAGGTCGAGCAGGACCACCCCCAGCGGACGGCCGTCGCGCAGCGCCTGCTGCAGGTGGGCGAGGGCGGCGCGCCGGTTGGGTAGGCCGGTGGTGTCGTCGTGAGTGACCTCGTACCGCAGTCGTGCCAGAAGTCGGTGCTGCTGCCACAGCAGCGGGCCGGACATGGCCAGCCCGGCGAGGATGCCACCGGCGGCGGTGACGAACGATTGCAGGATCGGAGACAATGTCGTTGCTCCTTGGTGTAGAAGGAGCACCGGGGGCGGGCGTGAGGCGCCAACTTCGACGCCCGCTCTCGGGCTACCCGGCGGGTAGGAGTTCTGGCGCTCGCCAGCGGTTCGGCGAACGCGACGGGTGGCGCGAGCACAGCCAGGGACGATCGGCTTGTGCGGAGCACCGGGGTTGCGGTGGTGCGTGCGGCATGTCGCCTGGCCTCGGTTCAGCGGTCGCGGTCGGCCGTGGGTGGGTCGGGCTCGTCGGCCCACGGCTGAAGGAAGGCGTTCAGCGGCGGGGCGAGCGCCTCGGTCACCGTCCGCACGGGCACGCTGATCTGGCCGAGGGCGTGCTGCCGGTCGCACACGTGCAGCACCGCCGACAACGCCTCGGCAAGCGTGGCGGTCAGGCTGGCCGGCGGGTAGTCGTCCTGCACGGCGGCGAGCATCCGCTCGACCCGGATCAGCGGCAGGATCCGATACCGGACGTCGATCGGCAGCCTCACGGTCACCTCGCGCCGGTCGCGGGTGCCGAGGATCACGGTGCCGGCATCGGGGTCGCCGCCGAGCTGGATGACGTAGACCCGGCTAAAACGGGTCAGCGCCGGGGTGACCGTGCGCAACGGGTACCCGGCCTCGCGGGCCGTGTCGAGCATCGCGGCGCGCCCGTGCACGCCGACCAACACGAGGGGCGGCAGGCTGACGCCGGTCAGGTCCAGCCGGTGGTACGGGCTCGGACCAGCGGCGCGGGTTGACGGCATGGGGGATCTCCCTTCGCGGGGTCACCAGGTGTGGCTGATGCGGCGGATGACGTAGGCGAGGAACGCGTCGCGCTCGTGGCCGAACTTGAGCTTCGCTGCGATGTCGGCCAACGGTTGGAGGGCGTCATCGAGGGCCTTGCGGCGGGCGTCGTTGCGGTCCCTGGCCTTCGCGGCAAGGCTCGCCGCGGCGGCGATGTCGAGGGCTTCCATCTCCCGGCGGGTGCCCTCGTCGACCTGCTGGCCGATGTAGCGGGGCTCGCCGTGCACGAACACCTTTCCGCCCTCGCGGGTGACCGACACGGTGTACCGGCCGCCGATCGTGATGGCCGGAACCTTCGCGTAGTACAGCTCGTGCCCGTGCCGGTCCTGCCAGGCGTGGTACTTCTTGCCGTTCAGGTCACGGCGGCCGGCGTAGGTCCAGACCTCCTCGGCCCGGTTGTCCTCCGCCCGCTCATCGCTCGCGGGACCGGCGCTGGTCTGGTCGCTGTTGGTCGGTTCGGTGCTCACGGCTGCGCCTCCAGGTCGGCGCGGCGGTTCATCTCGTCCCGGGCGGCCTCCCACGGCATGCCGTAGCGCCCGTTCTGGCCTTCCCACCGGGCGGCCCGCTCGTCGAAGAACATGGTGTGCACGTTGTACCGGCCGTCCTCGGCCGTGATCGTGACGCCGCGATTCGGATGCATCCCCGGGGCCTCGCCGTACCGGGCGAAGGCGACCACCGGGCAGGCGGCGATACGGTCCGGCGCGACGGCGCGCAGCCGGCCAAGCAGCGCCACGAGCGCGTCAATGGCGTCCGGGCCGCACTCGGCGGCCACGTCGGCGAACGCGCGCCGGGTCCCCTCGTCCATCGGATGACCGGCGGCCTCGGCGAGCCTGCCGGTTTGCTTGTCGATGAGGTTGCGTCGCATCTGTGCGAGCGCCTCGTGTGTGTCCATCGGATTGGTTTGCCTTCCTACCGGTGGCGCAGAGTCCGTAGCCGCGCGCCGGTGTCGGTGATGATCCAGAAGTTCCATCCGTTGCCGACCGGGGAGACGGACGGGTTGAGCAGTCGCACCACGGCGGCACGGGCGCCGCTGGGCGTGGTGAAGCTGCGCCCGGCCAGCGGGCCGCTGGTGATGGTGACGACGTGGGTGGCCGGGTCGAAGGTGGCCGCGACGCGGGTGCCGGCGTAGACGCCATGCACGGCAACGGTTGTGCGGTCCTCGGCATTGGCGTCGCGCGTGATGAGGTCTGCGATGAGCCGGGCGACGGCATCGCCGACGGTGGTGTGCCAGGGCGCGGCGAGCAGCGCCAGACGTCTGTACGTCTCGTCGCTGACCTCGATCTGTTGCATGGCCGTGCTCCTTCGCATGCAAGCGTTGGGGTGGTTGGCCTGGCCGGGGACCGCGCCGCTATGCGGGCGCGGCCCCTTCCGGCTCGGCGGGTCAGACGGACAGCAGCTCGAACGCGCGGGTCTTCAACTCAGCAACCGGGCCGGTGACCGCGCGGGCGGCGCGCAGGGTCGCGTCCTTGGCGGGGGCGTAGTGGTCGATGTACTCGGTGATGGCCTGAAAGCCCGCCCACCGGGTGCCCTTGATCGCGGCCTGGGTGTCGGCGTCGCGGATGAGGTAGCGCAGCGTCGCGGCGCGCTTCTTGTGGTTGCGCTTCGTGGGCTCGGAGGCGTCGTCCGCGAGGGGCCACAGGTCGGCGACGATCTTCTCGAACGCGCCCATGGTCAGCGTCTCGTTGAGCATCCGCTCGGCCTCGGCCTGGAACTCGTCCAGGTAGGTCCACATCAGGCCCATCGCCTCGCGGGCCTGGGCGATCTGGGAGTGCACGTTGGAGGTGTGCCGGAACACGTAGAAGCCCTTGGTCTGGGCGAAAGCGGCGCGTTGGGTGTTGGCGCACACGATCCGCACCGGGGTCGCATCCACCCGCAACGCCGAGGTGCCGTCGTGCGAGGTGGTCGCGGCCAGGTACAGCTCCAGGTCGTCGACGCCGGCCACCTTCATCGACTCGGGCAGCTTCATGGTCACGAACACCGACCGGCCGCCGCGCAGTGAACCGGCGGTCTCGAAGTGCGCGCCGGATTCGTCCACGAGCTTGTCGAGCATGTCGGCGACCTGCTCGTTCTGGACCACCTGGTAGTCCTCGCCGACCACGCCGAGGTACTCGGTTTCGCCGGTGACGATGTTCGTGCGGACGGTCATCCACTTGTCCGGGCAGGTGATGACCTTCACGCCATCGTGGGTGACCTCGACGCCCTGAAGGTCGACCTTGCGGACCTTCCAGCCGCCGAGGAACGCCTTGGTCATGATCTCGTCGGCGGTCATGCAGTTCTCGGTGATGGTGCCGAGTTGGTGCCACGCGGACAGCCGCGCCGAGGCGAAGGCCGTCTGGCCGCTGGCGAGGGTTTCGAGTTCGTGTGCCATCGTCGTTTCCCTTTCCCTGCTGGGGTTTTCGGTGTCGGTCGGTGTCCCCGGGGCCGTTGGCCCCGCCACCGCTAATACTGCCGACTTCTCGGTAAAGGTCGAGCCTGGATGGCCATTGCCTTCAAGGTTCTTGCCGCCAATCTGGCGGTCCGGACGTGCTATCCGTGCCGGGTGGTGGGGACGGGGTTGATGCGCCCGTCAGCGCCGTAGGTGTAGGTGTGGATGGTGCGGAATGGTGCCGGTAGGTACGCCGTGAACGCCGAGCCGGGCACCCGTGCGGTGCGGTACCGGCGGGTGACGCCGAGCACCCAGTACGGCGGCTTCTCGCCGTGTGAGCCCGGCGGTAGGCTGCCCGCGCCGGACAGTTCGCCGCGCAGCCGCCGGTGCCGCTCGACCACAGTGAACGGACAGAGGATCACCGCGGACTTCACGCATTCCACGCACCCCGGCGGATCCGTGTACTGCATCAGCTCGGCCGCGCGTGGCCCGCCGAGGAAGGCTACCCAGTACCCCATTTCGCCGGCGCAGAGGGAGCATCGCCTGTCGGCTGCGAGGTCGGCGGAGGCCGTGGCGTTGATGGTGGTGAAGTCCACCCTCGGCGCGCCGGTGGCCGGGTCGGGGTGAACGTTGACCGGCGGGATCGGCAGCCCGCGCCGGTCGCGCGGACGCGCGGCGAGGCCGGGCGGGAGGTCCGCCGATGGCTCGGGTATTGGCGGCCGGCGCGGGTCAGGCATCGTCGGTCACCTCCCGGCGCGGACTCGGTGGCGGCAGGGCCGAGGACAGCTCGGCGATGACGTATGCGAGGAGGGCGGTGCGGTCGGCGCGGCTGGTCAGCCCTCGCGGGATGGCGCGGACCGGCTCGATGGCCTCGTCCAACGCGATGCGACCGAGCGGCGGGGGCTTGATCCGGGCAAGGGCGAGCCGGGCATGCGCCGCGTAGTGTTCAGCCCGCAGCAACGCGGCCAGGCCGGGCTCGACCCGACGGTTGGCGTAGCGAGGCCAGCCGTGCACGACCACGCGCCCGTCCGCGCGCGTCACCCACACCCGATACAGCAGGCCCACGGTGTAACTGCCCTTCATTGGCACGAGGAGCAGTTCGTGGCCGTTGCCAGAGTGGGCAGCCACGCGACCATCCGCGAGGCGTGCAACAGGCGGATACCGCCGTAGGCCCACCGCTCCTCGTGCGGCTCGGTGCCGGTCATCGCCCCGCCTCCGGCACGTCGATGGTGGAGGGCGCCGGGGTGTAGGGGTCGGTCAGCTCGGTGTCGCCGAGGTTGACCCGCACCGGCGCGTACTCGTCGGGTACGTCGTCGGTGTTGAGGTCCGCCGCCGTGTGGTCGGTGCGGCGCCGTACGTCCACCGTGACGCCGTGCAGGTCGACCACGATGCGCGGTGACCGGTCACCATCTTCGGCGGCGGCAGGGTAGGTGCGCAGGTTCAGCGCGGCGTACGCATGTGCCTCGTCTGCGGTGTGTGGCACGAGGACCGCCTCGGGGTGGGCCTCCAGGAGCGTGGTCAGCACGGCGCTGGCCGTGTCGAGCAGGTCTCGGTAACCCGTCTCGGTGGTCAACGGGTCGGCGGGGCCGGTACCGGCGTAGTCGGCCCACGGCTGCACGCCGCGCCGCAGCAGCATACGCAGGTGATCGAGCGCGTCGAGGAGAACGTTGGCGTGGTCGGCGGTCAGCGATGAGGGCGGTAGCGCCGGGCGGGGCGGGTGGTCGAGGGCGGCCATGGCTTGCGATACCTCCATGTCATGCGACAGGCGCCCGGCGGTGCCGGGTGCGTGAACGGATCGCGGGCCGGTACCCCGGGGGCCGCGATACGACACCCCGAATCGTGACGACTTTGAACAAGAGGTCAAGGTTGATCCCTAGGCGCCTTCAAGGTTTCTGGCGCCAATCTGGCTGTGACTGGGCACGCTGTTTGGCGATCGGGCACGCAGCCTGGCGAACGTCGCCGCAGAATCGAAATCAGCGCTGGTAACCCAGGGTCGGGGCGGAGCCCCGCTGTACGAATTCGCCAAGTTGCGTGCCCAAGTCCCGCCAATGTGCGTGCTCAGAGGCCGACGAATCCGCAGGTCGGACCGACGGCCGCTCACCAGATAGCGCCCAGTCACACTGGCGGCACCGCCCGGCCGACAGTCACCCGGTGGTGCGGGCGTCCGGTGGCGTGCCCGTGGGGGGCCGTGTCGGTCGGCGCGCGCGGGTGTCGGGGCGCCGGGGTGGCACCGGCGCGGGGCCTGTCGTCGCCTGCGTGCGGTCCGCCGCGCTCGCGCTTGGCGCGGTGGGCCTCGGCGCACCGGGGGGCGGTGGTCCGGTGTGCGCGCCCGGGGTCGGGGCGCCACGCGGTGTTGCCCCTCCTACGCACCGGTTCTCCAAGCGCCGCAGGGCGTGGGACATTGGGACCGGTCTCGGTCCGGTCACCGCTGGTACCCCGTGCCGGACGGGGGATGCGTGCGCCGTGCGGGTCCGTGCGTAGCTCGGTCCTGGCGTGGCGTGGTGAGTTGTCACCTGGTGCTGTCCGGCGGGGTGGCTGGCTCGTACCCGTCCGGGCCGACGACCGGGCATAGCGGCGTGCCGTCGTGGTGGGAGAAGCGTGGGCGCGGTTTCCAACCGGACAACAGCGGCTCGCGCGGCGGGACGGCGCGTGCTGGTTCGCCGCACTCGGGGCACGCGAGGGCGACGGGCGTACCGGTGGCCCGGGTCGGGGTGCCGGTGGAGGCTTGATTGGCGGTCATGGCGTCGGGCCTTCCGTCTGGTGGGGGCGGGATCGGCGCTGGGCCGGGAACGTCGGTTCCCGGCCCTACGCGCGGTGGGTTCAGTTGCCGGTGCTCGCCGGTACGGACTGAGCCGGGGCGGCGGTGTCGGTCGGGGTGGCGGTTTCCGGGGCGCTGAAGGTGGCGGGCGCCTCGTTGACCAGGAGCGCTTCGCCGGAGATGACCAGCTTGGCGAGGGCGTTGCCGACGGCGCCGGACGAGCGGCCCAGTTCTCGGCCGATGGTGGTGGGGGTGAACTCGTGCCCGGGGTTGTTGCGCAGGAAGTCGCGGACGAGGTTGCGCAACTCGTTCTTGCCGAGGGTGCGCTGACCGTCGCCGTTGTGCCCGGGTCCGGCGGTGCCGGTGCGGGTCACGCTGACGCTGTTGCGGCGGGGCATGGGCCGCTGGCAGGTCGGGCACACCACGCGCACGGCGGCGGCGGACAGGTCCACGGTGGTCAGGTCGGCCTCGCCGCGCAGCCACAGCTCCACCCCGGACGGGTCGGACTCGTCGGCCCGCTTGCGCACGGCGGCACCGGCGGTCTCCATCGCCGCGAGGACGCGCCCGACGATGGCCGCGCGCAGCCCGGACTCGTCCACGATCGCTGATGCGCTCACCCCGTCGGGGTGGTCACCGAGGATGCCCGCCACCATGACGATCTTCAGGTGGTCGCCGGTACCCACCGGCGCGCCGGACACCGGCGCACCCGACACCGGAGCGCCGGACACCGGCGCGTCGGGCGGGGTGTCGCCGGTGGCCTCGGTCGGGGCCGAGTCGGTGGCGTCGGTCGCGGTCGCGTCAGTGGCCTCGGTCGGGGTGTCGGCCGGGTCCGGGGCGGGGGTGGTGGTGGGTTCGGTGTCGGCCGGGGCGGCCGGAGCGGTGGTCTTGCGGGTGCGGCGGGTGGTCGTGGCCATGGTGAATTACCTCCATCGGGAATGGTGCGGAATGCGAACGCGGGAAACGCGCGGTGCGCTTTTTGTTTCCGGTTCGCCGGGCCTGTTGTTTGCGGCCCCACGTCCATGGACGCTCTGCACCGGCGGGTTTGTCAACACCGGTTTCAAGACTCTTTGTTCCATGCTTTTTTGCCGGTCACGGCGGGCCTCGGTACGGCGACCGGCGGCGCGTATTTGTGGGCGTGTGGCGGTTGTGCCGGTCGCTGCCGGGCGACGGGCCGGTGCGTCATAGTTGGCCACCGATGGCCGGGCGCGACCCGCCACCGGGCTACCGGCGCCTCGGTGACGGAATATCCGCCCGACCGCTGCCGGGCGCGTATTCGCTCGATTGTTCCCGAAAGTCAAGCGGCGGTTTGGTGGCCAGAATCACTTCACGATTCGGGCTCGATCGGATCGATCCGAATAGGCGCCAAATGAAAGCCAGAATGCGCCTCCGGCTACATGAGTACGCCGTGCGCGGCCATGAATGCGGCCGGGTCGGTGGCGTTGTCCCGGGCGGCCGGATACCCGGTGTGGATCTCGAGATGAAGGTGCGGGCCGGACGAGTTGCCCGAGGTGCCCACGATGCCGATGGGTTGCCCTGCCGTGACGGTCTGACCGACCCGCACGGCCGGCTGTCGCAGCATGTGACAGTACCGGGACACGATGTCCCCGGCGTGGCGGATCTGCACGTACCAGCCGCACCCGCCGAGCCCGGGGTTGCCGTCCGTGTCGCAGGGCAGCGGGCCGCCGGTGGGCGGGTAGCTGGTGCCGGCCACGTTGCACAGCACCGTCACCACGACCCCGGCCGCCGCCGCGCGAATCACGGTGCCCCGGGGTGCGCCGATGTCGATGCCGTCGTGCTCGGGCCGCTCGGGGGTGCGGAAGCCGGACACGATCGGGCCGGGTACCGGGCGGGTCCACCCGGCCGCGCTGACCGCCACCGGGTCACACGCGGGCAGGGTGCCGCCGGTGTACGCCTTGACGATCTCGGTTGCCCGTGCCTCGTGCTTTTGGTACGCGTCCGGGAACGCCGATCGTTGCACCGCCTGGGCCGCGTCGGTCAGGGGCATGGTTTGCCACCCGGGCACGCGGAGAAGGTGTTCGTAGAACTTGGTCGCCGCGTAGTCCGGGTTCATGATCTGTTCCGGGGTGCCCCAGCCCTGCGACGGCCGCTGTTGAAACAGACCCAACGAGTCGCGATTGGTCGCCGTACCGGAATTGATCAAATCGGACTCCTGCAACGCGGTCGCTACCGCGATAACCCACCCGCGCACCGGGACCTTCATCCGCTGCCCGACGGCCACGATCACGGCCGCGTTACGGGCATGCTCCGGAGACAGACCCGCCGGGGTGGCGCCCGGATTGGTCACCGTACCGAGGCAGACCTCGCCCGTTGCCGCGCCGTCCCCGCCGAAGATGGCCGCGACCACGCCACCGGCCGCCGCCGCGATGAGCACCACCACGGCGAGCACCCCGCCGGCCGCGTAGACGATCACCCGTCCCACGGGTCACCGTCCACATGCGACACCGGGCGTGCGGCTGGCAGGTCGGCCAGTGCCACCCGCCCGGGGTGTCCGGCGACCCGCCACACCGGCCCGGCGGGGCCGCCAGTGCCGGCTGCGCCGTCGTCGGTGCCGGTCGCGACGGTGAGTCCGTCGGGTACCCCGGTGCGCGACAGGCGAGCGTGCAGGTTGGCTTCGCGGGCCTGGTTGGGTAGCCAGATGAGCACCGGGTACCCAAGGCGGGGGCCGAGGTGCGCGTAGCCGGTCAGCTTCCCGGCCACCCGGGACAGCACCTCGCTCCCAAGATCCATCTCCAGCCAGAACGGCACCGCCCGCCCGCCCGCGTGCCACACCCCGTGACCGTCGGGGCGGACCAGGTTGCCGCACGCCTCCCGGCAGCGGGCCTCGTTCCACCACCGGGAAAGCCGGGCACCATCGTTGCGGGTGCGGGCGTGCGCGGTGAGCGCGACGAAGAACCCGTTCACCGCCAACAGGTGACCCAGGGTCGGGGACATGGCGAGGCGGGCCGTGGCGTCGCGCACGGCCGCCGGGCGGGGCATCGGCTCACCGCGCGACGCCGCGACGATGGCCGCGCCCACCGGGCCGAGGGTCCACCGCCAGGATTGCGACCCGGGCCGCTGGTAGTGCCGGAACCGGTCGAGTACGCCCCGGGCGTGCAGGTCGGACAGCCGGTTACGGGTCCGGCCCAGCGAGGTGAAGGCGAGGTCGGCGAGCTGGTCGGTGGTGAAGGTGTGGTGGTCGGCGAGGAGGTCGAGGATGAGCCGGTCGCGGGGGGTGATGCGGGACAGTTCGGCGGCCACGACGGACGCCGTCAGGCGGACGGCGGGGCCGGCGGCTGTGCCGACAGGAGTGATATCCCTTATCAGTCGGTTCCGGTCCACCGGTCCTCCTCATCGTCGGTGACGTGCGCGTATGGCGTGTTCAAGGGGGCGGGGTGATCCGAGGGTTCTTCGCTCGTGGAGGGGCCTTGAGGTTCCTCGTGAGGTTCCTCGTGAGACCCCTCGCCCCGTGAAATCGCAACAAGATCGAAGTTGCTGGCCAGCCGTACGCCGGGAACCGCGACCGCATCACTCGGGGTGGAGTCGCCGGTGTCCGGCTCGGGCTGGGCGGTGGCGGCGTCGCCGAGCAGCGCGCGGCGTCTCTTGGCGCCCAGGCCGGTGTGGTTGCGGGCGGCTCGGCGCAGCGTGTCGGCGCGTCCGGGCTGGGGTTGCGGCGGTGGGAGGGTGTCGGCGGTGACCGGCCGCACCGCCCGTCCCCCGGACACCGGGCGCAGGACGACCTCGAAGCCGCCCAGGCGCATCAGGTCCCCGTCATCCAGCCACGGCTTGACGTGATGGGTCTGGTCGATGGCGTCCTTGGGGGCGAGGGCGAAGTACACCTTGTTGCGGGCGTTAGCGTCGATCGCCTCGGCCATGTCCCGCGAGAGTTGGCCGATGTACTGGTGAGCCAGGACGAACGAGGTGTGCAGGCCGCGGGCCTCAGCGAGGGCGTCATCGATGCCGATCGGCAGGTGCAGAAAATTGTGCGCCTCATCCAGATAAACGGCGGCGTCAAGGCGCTGTTGTTCGGGAATGCGGGCGCGGGCGGCGGTGGCCTGCCACAGCCCGGCCACCAGCAGCGACCCCACCAGCCGGGTGCCGTCCTCCCCGAGGATCCCTTTCGGCAGGCGGCACAGCAGGACGCCGCCGTCGAGGATGTCGGCGAAGCTGAACGTGGCCGCCGGCACCCCGAACAGCCCAGCGGCCAGGGGATGCGCGAGCACGAGGCGCAGCCGCGATAGCAGCGGGGCGACCAGGCCGGCGCGCTGCCCTGCGGGTAGGGCGTTGAAACCTTCCCAGAACTCGGCCAGGGTGCCGGCCTCCCACGCGCCGAGCTGGTCGAGGACCGCCTTCACCCGCCCGGCCCGCCATTTCGCGTCGGACAGCAGCCGCGGGAGTTGGGCCAGGGTGGAGCCGGGCAGGTAGGCCAGGGTGAGCAGGCCGTGGTAAGCGAACTCGGTCATCCGGTCGCCCCACCACCGCGACCACACCTTCGCCATCACCGACGTGATGTGCGCGGCCACGTCGTGCGGGCTGCCGCCATGCATGGCCGGGTCGAGCAGGTTGATCGCCGGTGGGGCTTTATCTTCGGCCGGGTCCACGATCACGAGACGGTCGCCGCAGTCGGCGGGCAGTACGTCGAGTAGGTCGTGGATGAGGTCGCCTTTGGCCGGGTCGAACGCGGCCACCCCGCGCCCGGCTTCCACGTCGTCGAGGATCATGTTCTCCAGCAGCACCGTCTTACCGGTGCCGGTCGGGCCGCAGACGTAGATGTGGTGCCGGCAGTCGGCCAGGGAGATCCCGACCCGGACACGGGGGCCGGCGTTCGCTACGCCGATGACCTTGCCGCCCAAGCCGTGCCGCTGATCGGCGGGTACCAGATTCAGGCCCTTCCGAGACTGCGGCGGGGAGCTGGAAGCCTTGGGCGCCTTGGGGTTCACGGTGTACTCCAGATGGTGGGCGGGTTGCTGTCGCCGTCCTGCTGGTCGGACAGCTCGGGATTGGGTGGCACGCGCGGGCTGGCTGGAGTGCGTCGCGGCTGGCGCGAGCTGCTCACTGCAGGTGTGAAGGTGTCGCGGCTGGGAGGTACGCGGCGGGACGCGGCGGCGGGTAGGCCGTAGGCGGATGGTTCGGCTGGGAGTCCGGCCAGGGCGGCGGTCTCGGCGACGGTGGCAAGTTGCATCCGTGAGGCGGGCACCCATCTCCGGCGCGCCGCGGTGGCCGCCCGCCACAACCTGCTAGGCCGCCAGTGCGCCGACAGGAGGGTGTAGCCGGAGGTGATGTCCGCTGCCGCCGCCCCGGCCGCCGCGACGGTGGGGCCGGTGGCGAACGCGCGCACCGTGACGAGCAGGTGCGGCGCCTGCGCGTGCTTGGCCCGGGCCTGCCGGGCCTGCTCGGCCACCAAGGGGTCCATCGGGTCTGGCTGGTGCCGGCTGCCGGTCGACGTGTTGGGGGTGATGAAGTCCAGCACGCCGCTGAGCACGGCACGCAGCCCATCGAGGGCGAGGACCAGCAGCCGCAGCCCGCCGTGCTGGCGGCGGACCCGGCGCGGGTCCACGATGGCGCGGCGCAGTACGGCGACTCGTTGCCGGGGGGCGCGGGTGACGTGGACCTGCAGCAGCCCGCCGCCGGTACGCCCGGCAGCGGCCAGGCCGTCGAACACGGCCCGGATCCGGTCCGCCTCCGGCGAGGAGGTGAATCTCGGCGTCGAGATGGGGTCGGGCTCATCGACGAGGGGCAGCCAGTCCGGCCGGGTGGAGCGCAGCGCCACCCCGAAGGCCGGGCGCTCGGGGGCGATGACCGGCGCGGTGGCCTGTTCGGCGCGGACCCCGGGCCACGCCCGCTGCAATGCTCGCAGCACGGCGGTTTGGTTGACCCCCGGCGGGATCCACAGCCCGGCGCGCATCCCGGTGGGGGTGGCGTGCACCTCCCACACCAGCCGGCGCGGCTGCGGTGTCCACTGCCGGGCGGCCGGCAGCAGGGTGGCGAGGAGCTGCCACAGCGCGAGGGTGGCGGCCGGGGTCGCGGTGACCGGCGGCACCACCTCCAACCACACTGCCTGCGCGGCGGCTTGCTGCCAGGCGTGCCGGCGCCACCACACCCAGCTGAGCCGGGCGGTGACGAACATGGCGGCCAGGGCGAGTAGCAGCGGCCACCAGGTATGGGCGAACTGCCACACCACGGCGGGGGTGTGGGCGAGGTAGTCCCCACACATCAGATGCCCGAGCGGCCCGGCGGGGATCCCGTCGTGGCCGGGTACGCAGGCGCCCGATGCCGGACCGGGTGATGGCGGTGCCGAGGGTGACGGCGCCGGGGTGGTGGGTGCCAGGTGCGCCAACAAGGTTGTGGATACAGCGGTGGACAGCATGAGGAAACCTCCAGAAAGGGTCTGGCGGCGGATCGGGATCCGGGTGTGCCGGCAGCAGGTCAGCGCGTGCGCGCGGCGGCCGGACCGGTCTGCACGTGACCGGCTTCGATGTCGGAGGCGAGGCTGTGGAAGGCGACCCTGGCGGTGCCACACGCGAGGAGGGCGTCTCCGCGTCCGGCGGACAGCAGGAACGCTCGCTCGCCGTCGGTGAGGTCGAACGCCTCGGCCACCGCGTCGATCGCCTGCGGCGCTTGGCGCAGCAGGATTTGTGTGGCGGCGTTGGATACCACGGCGCGGCCGGTGTCGGTTGCGAGCACGTCGGCGGCGTCCTGGGTGACCACGGTCAGCCCGGCGCCGTACTTGCGGGCGCCCTTGGCGAGGTTGAGCAGGAACTTGGCGCCCAGGCCGGCGGTGAGCAGCCGCCACGCCTCATCGACCAGGACCAACTGCGGCAGGTCCGGTGAGGAGCTGGACACCGTGCGCCAGATCGCGTCCAGGGCCAGCAGGGTGCCGACCGGCTTCAGCTCGTCGGCCAGCTCCTTGATCGCGTACACGACCAGGTGGCCCGCTGCCGGTGTGGTGGTGGGTCCGTCGAACAGGGTCTTGAAGCTGCCCGCCACGTAGGGGCGCAGTCTGGCGGCGACCGCGCGTCCGGCGTCGCCGAAGTTGGGCAGCTCGGTCACCACGTCGGCCAGCAGCGGGGCTGGGCGCCGCCAGGTGCGCGGGTCGGTGGTGATGCCTTTGGCCCGGTAGGCGGCGAGCACGGCATCGTCCAACGCGGGCGCCTCATCCGGCGACAGGCCAACCCCCGACGCTGCGACCGAACCTCCCGCCCCGGAGGGGCCACCGGTGGTGGCGACGGCGACGAAGGTTTGCATGAACTGGGTGCGCCGGTACAGGGCGTCCTCGCCGTCGCCGGGGTTGAGGTCGAGCGGGTTGATCCGCACTCCGGGGGCGCCGGGGCGGATGATGGTGCCGCCGACGGCATTGGCGAGGGCGATGTATTCGTCTTCGGGGTCGATGACGAACGCTTCGACGCCGAGGTAGAGGTTGTGCAGCAGGTCGAGCTTGGCCAGGTAGGACTTGCCGGCGCCGGAGCGGGCGAGGATGACGGCGTTGTAGTTGTCCTGCGCCCACCGGTCCCACACCACCACGCCGGACGAGGCGAGGTTGAGGCCGAACAGCACGCCCATGCCGGCGTCCCCGGCACCGATGGGTAGGTCGGGGCTGGTGAACGGGAAACACGCGGCGAGGGCGTCGGTGTCGAAGACCCGCCGCATGTCCAGCGCGTCGAAGCCCAGCGGCAGGCAGGTGATCCAGCCTTGAAGCTGCCGCCAGGTGACCGATGCGGTGTCCAGCAGCAGCGACGCGGCCAGGTTGCGCACCTCCGTGACCCGCTCCACGAGGTCGTCCGGGCTGAAGCCATGAACGGTGAGGTACAGGCCGAGGCGGAACAGCCGCGCCTCACCACGGGCCAGCCGGGTCGCCAACTCGGCGGCGTCGAACGCGGCGGCGTCCAGCTCCGGGTCGTCCAGCCGCCCCTTCGCGGCGTCCTGCCGACGCGAGGATTCCAGCCGGCCGCGTTGCTTGCGGAGCCGCTGCGCCGCTACCTGGGGTGGTACCGGCTCGATGTGCAACGCGACGTCGACCCGGCCCGGGTAGGCGAGGATCGGTTCCAGCCAGCCGGCGCCGACCTCGGCCGGGTAGCCGGTCACCGCCAAAGTCGTGGCGTACTCGTCGCCGACCCGCACCGACCGGCCACCGACCTCGACGGCGTCCGGACCGCCGGGCAGCATCCCACCGGCGGCCGGCGCGGTGGGCTTGCGGCGAAGCCAGCCGAACAGCCTCACCGATACCCACCCCCGTCGGTCGCGGCGTGGATGACCGCACTGTCCGGGGCTAGGCCAACCGCAGGCAGTGGCGCGGTCGGGTCGAGGCAGGCGGCGAGGGTGGCCGCCGCGTCGGGGCCGTCGAGGACGGTCGCGGTGACCTCACACGCGGCCAGGGCGCGCACGGCCTCGCTGGCCCGGTGGATGGTGTGCCCCAGGCCGCGCCGGTCCCGCACGGCGATGGTGACCTGCCGGTGCAGCAGCTCCCGCTGCGCGGCCAGATCATCCAAGAACGCCACATGCGACAGGGCGGCCTCCTCCAACGCCGGGTGCGGCAGGCCCGGCGCGAGGTGGTGGATGCGGTCGGCGACGGTGGTCAGGTCAACCCGCTCGGCCCGCACCAGAATCTCCACGGGCGCGTCCAACGAATTGAGCCAGCGGCCGAACCCGGCGACCAGGCCGTTCTGCTCGCCCGGGGTGCGCAGCCCGAACGCCACCGTCGAGGCGGCGACCAGGGCGGTGGTGCCGTCCGGGCCGAGATCCACCAGGCCGTCGCCGGTGATGCCCTTGGCGGGCAGGCGCAGCGGCGCGGGCAGCGGCAGCTTGTCCCCACGCCCGGCGCTGGTCTGCACCCACGCCGGGGCCGCACTGATGGGCTCACCGGTCGGGACGAGGCGGTGCGGTGCGCGCCGGTGCCGGAACGCGTGCGCCAGCCAGGAGTCCAGGGAAATGCCGTCGCGGCGGCCCACGGCCAGCACGAACGCGAACCCGGCCACGGGGATCGCGCCGAACAGGAACACATGTGGCGGAACCACCTTCGCCAGGGCGGTCCACGCGGCGTAGATGATCAGACCGGCGACGGTGAGGATGACGACCTGCCGGAAGGTGAAGCCGAACAGGATGGAGTCCTTGCGCTCAACATTTGCGGGTACCCGGGCGCGCATCGGCGCCTCGGTGTCACGGCGGGCCATCGGACCTCACCCCTTTCCTTCGGGACGGGTACGGCGCGGTGGGGACGGCGGAACGGGCGGGGACGGCGCGGGACGAGGCGCCCGCGCGGGCGGGGACGGCGGGGACGGCGGGGACGGTGCCGGCGCGCGGCGGGCCAACGCCGGGCCGCGCGGGGACGGCGGGTCGACCCGCCGGGGACGGGCGGGGACGGCGGGAACGGACCTTGCTGGTGGCGACCCCGCTCGCGCCGCGCGTGTCCCGCCACCCGCGGCAGGTCGGGCTGGTGCGGAGAACACCGGCGTGACCGGTGCGGGTGGCCGCTTCGGCGAGGTCTGCGCCCGAGGCGCGGCCGAGAAGCCGGCCGTCGGTACCGGCCCGGCTGGACGCCTCGGTGTCGCCGGCGCGGCTGCGTTGCTGAACTGCACCGGTGCCGGGCGGCCGGCTCGCGCCGGTGTTGCGGTCGGAGCTGCGGGTTGGTGGGAGAACCGGGCCGGCGCTGCGCCACCTGTGGCGGCGGGGCGTGGCGTTGCCGGCTGCGATGCGTTGCTGAACGCCGGGGCGGCGGCGGTGCCCGCCGGTGCCGGCATGGGCGTGTGGGTGGTCGGGGCGTTGCTGAACGCGGCCGGGCCGGCGGGGGCCGGGACGGGTCGGGGACCACCGGGTCGGGGTCGGCGCGGCGGGCGGGGACCGCCGGTGGGCCGGGTCGGGCCGGACGGGGACGGGCCGGTCGGGGACGGTCCCGTCCCCGACCCCGACCCTGGGCGCTGGCCGGAACGGGCGGGACGGCTCGTTCCCCGGCTGATCCCGGCCAGGGTGCCGAGGGTCTTGACCATGATGACCGCGTGGATGATCTGCCCGACCAGGCCGCGTCCGTGTTGCCGGGCGAGGGGGCCGAGGATCAGGTGGCGCATCCAGCCGGGCAGTTTGATCAGCAGCCACAGCATGGTCAGGCAGACCAGGATCGCGATGAGCCCGTCGTTGGTCAGCGGGATGCCGAGCGCCTCGGGGCCGGCGGGGGTGAGGAACACCCGGACCGTGGCGAGGACGATGACGGCCTGGCCGAGTTGCATCGCCAGGCAGGCGCCGAAGGCGCGCCACCAGGTGTGGGCCAGTCCTTCGGTCTGCGGGGTGGCGTGGCAGGTCAGCGCCAGCGGTGCGACGCCGATGAGCAGGACCAGCAGTGCGGTGCGCAGGATGAACGTGATCAGCACGACGATCGCCATCACCAGCGCGGCGAGGATGAGCAGGGAGAACAGGATCGGTGGCATGTTCGGGCTGGGTGGCTGGTTGAGGATCTGGTTGAGCGCGGTCGCCGCACCGTTGCCGTCCACGCCCTGGCCGGCGATGGCGGCGGTCAACGCGTTGGCGGCCTCGATCGCCTTGCCGCACACGAGCAGGCTCACGTTGGCCGCGACCCCGGCTACCACCACCCGGGGTGCGATCTCCTTGAGCCCGTAGCTGCTCTGCAGGGTTTCGCGGGAGGTGATGATGAAGCCGCCGGCGATGATGAACAGTACGAAGATGGCGTTGGCGGTGATCAGACAGGTGGTCCAGATGGCCTTGACCTGCGGGTTGTCGGTCAGCTTCGGGGTCGACAGGACCGTGTGGCCCAGCGCGTCGAGGACCGGTTTGAGGCCGGTCTTGGCGATCCAGGCGATGAAGTCGTTGATGGCCTTGCGGATCTGGCCGGGGATGTCGAACATCCCCGGGTCGTTGTTGCTGTCCGGGGCCGGGATCGGGGACGGGGTCGGCTTGGCCGGGGACGGGGACGGCGGTGCCGGGGTCGGGTTGGGGACGGGCGGTACCCCGGGGTCGGGCACCCCGGGGGCCGGGGTCGGCGCGGGGGTCGGGCCGGGGTCGGCCCACGCCGGGCTCGTCCCCGCCGCGACAGCGGCGCCGGTGGCGAGAACCAGGCCGAGCAGCAGCAACGTGAACAGGCGAAGCACACGGGTGCGGATGGCGGGTGGGCGCATGGTCACTTCACCCAGCCCGCGACGACGGTGACGATCAGCGGGGACAGCAGGGCCAGGGCGTAGCCGATCGCGGCGGACTTCAGCGCCGCCTTGCCTTTCTCCGCCTCGCCCGGGTCGCCGTTGGCCCACATCAGCCGCAGCCCGCCGATGGTCAAAAACAGCGTGGCGACGGCGGCGAGGATCGCGACCAGCCAGGTACGGATGTTGTTGACCACCGCCTCGATCGAGTCGGCCGCCAGCACCGTGCCGGGTGCGCCGGGCTCGGCGGCGTGCGCCGCCGAGCCGTCACCGAGCAGAAACACCGCGCACGCCACCGCGATGACGGTGAGGACGGGTACCAGCCGAGTCGGCTGGTCGGCCCGGCGTGTGGCCCGCCCAAGCGATGGGCGGGGGCGGCCGGGGTCACCGCAGGGCCGCCGGTACGGCCGGCGACGAACAGTCTTGCCGATCATGGGGATTGGCACCTCCGAGAACACCGCCGGGCCGCCCCGTTCCGGGCGCTGCGCGCGGCGTGGGTATGAGATGCGGGATGACGTCGATGCGTGCGACGCGGGTGATCGGTGTGCCGACCGGCGGGGCCGTCCTCCTCACCAGGAAGGGCATGGGCCGGAACAGACGGGGTGTCAGCGCCGTCAGCGGGGCCGGTCGGCGATCACGTGCGTGTGCAAGAGTCCCGCACTAGGAGATACAGATTCCGGGGTCCGATTCGACATCGGTCCGCGAAGTCGCAGGTCAGCGGCGGTGGGTGGGTTCGGCGATCACGGTCATGGTGGCCTCGGTGATCACCTGCGCGTCCGGGTCGCACAGCGATCCGGCTTCGATGGCGGCGACGAGCCGCTCCCGGGCGCGGTCGCGCGCCTTGTAGACCGCCGCGCGGGTCTGCCCGGTCCGGTGGGCGAATTCGGCGACCGAAACGTCTTCGAGGTAGGTGACGCCGATCAGGTCGGCCTCGGCGGCGGTGAGCACGCCCCGGGCCACCGCGCGGGCCAGCACGAAGTCCGGGTGCCCGAACGGGGCCGGCGGCAACGCCGAGCCCGGCGCGCCGTAGGCCACATCCACGCGGGCCGGCTCGCTGGCCCGCAACGCGGTGCGGGCCGCGGTGAACGCCGCACTGCACAACCGTTGCGCCACCCTCGGCGGGTCCAGGGGGACCGTCGGCAGCGCGGCGAGAAACCCGGTGAGCACCTCGGCCTGCGCGTCCCCGGCGAAGGAGCGGGACAGCCGGTGGGCGGCGTTGCGCAGCCCCGGCAGGGCCACCCCGACCGCGCCGACCACCCACCTGGCCTCGCCGGTACGCGCCTGGGTGACCAGCAGCCGCCACGCCTCGTCGCTGGCCGGGTAGCTGGTCGACGGGTGCATCAGGATCGAGGCCAGCTCGGGCAGCGGAATACGCCGACGAGGCAGGCCATGGCCGAGCCGGCGGCCGTCCACCGACAACGGCGACGGACCAGCGTTGGCAAGCCGGAACCGGATCTCGATGGCGTCCAGCAGCGTCTTGCCCGCCACCAGGCCGCCAACGTCGCCGGCCCCGGTGGTGGGCGCGGCGGTACGCATGCGATCAGGCATGGGATTCTCCCCGTTGGGCGAGGGTGAGGCCGTCGGCCAAGAAGGGCCGTCCGGCGGTGCACCACCACGTCACCACCCGGGTTGAACACATCTTGAACAAGATCAACCCTTTGGAGGGTTGAACAGAGCGTGTTCAACCCCTCGGGCCAAACCCCGCCACCGCACCCCGACATCGCAGCCCCGACGACCCTCGCGTCGAGGTGTTCAACCCGTCACCTGCGTGTTCAACCCCCCGCCGCATCGCCGGGCCTCGATCCCGCTACGACCCGTGCAACGCCATGAACAAGATCCCGACAGCCCGCCCAAAATGGTCCTGGAGAGGCAACCCCATGACACCTCGTCGATCTTGTTCAAGCTCGTCCCGATCTTGTTCAACCCCACCGTGATCTTGTTCAAGCCACGGCTTGATCTTGTTCAACCCCAAAGCGTCTCGGCCGTGTACGGCGACGCCGTAAGCGGTCGCGGCGGCCGGGCGGCCGGACGGTCCGACGAGGACGTGTTCATGCCCTGACCTGCGTGTTCAAGCTTGATTCGATCGTGTTCAACCCCGGTGCGATCTTGTTCAAGGGGCTGCTGACGGCCACGCGCCGCCGGGCGGGGCACACAGATAGCGGGGCCGGATGTCGAATCCGGCCCCGCTATCTGTATCTCTAAGTGTCAGCGCCCTTCAGCGGACGTGGCCCACACGCCCATGCCGCGCAACCACCCCAGCCCCTCGGGAACTGGCTCCGGGACCGGCCTGTCGCCGGTGCCGGTCAGCATCTTCCTTCACCCGCCCCGCCGCCGGTACACCCCGCCAGCCGACGTGCCAACACCCGCCGCGCACGTCGACTGGTGCGGGGTCCAGCCCAACGACGCCGCCCATCTCATCGCCGAATACACGCGGCGCGGCGATGTCGTCATCGACCTCGACGCCCACCCGATGATCAACCGGGCGGCGCGGTTCCTCGGCCGCCAGCCCGCCCACCTGGTCACTGGCGGTGAGGGCCGGGTGCGGCCCGCACCGCCTGCCCGGAGGCTCTTTGGCCGCCGCGGCGGCGCCGGTCTGATCACGGCAAGGCTGCCCCGCGCGGGCGCCTACCGCCTGGACCTGTACGGCATGACCAAGGCGATGCAGTCCTGGCGCCCACTGCTTCGCCCTGGCGGCTATCTGCTCACCGCGCTGACCGCGCACGGCCCAGAAGCCGGGGCGGTCAGCCACCGCTGCACGGTCATCACCGCCGCCCGTACCGCCGGGCTGACCTGGCAGCAGGAGTTCCTCGTCCTGCGGGTACCGCTGCCGGAGTACGAGCCCCGCGCGATGCCCGACACCGCGGCCACCACCCCTGCGGCACTGCTCGACGGCCACCACGAAGTGACCCACATCAGGCTCCTGGCCTTCCGCAACGGGGCGGGAGACGCCGATGCCTGAGCTGACCGCTGCGCCGGTGCGCCGTACCGGTGCCGCAACGGGCCAGACCTCGCCCCGCTCGGACACAAGCCGGGCCGCTGCCCCCGCCTGGCAAGGCTCGGTGTTTGTGACCGGGCAGGTGTGCTCGCGCGAGCAGCGACGCGGCCGGTACACGCCGGCGTCGATGGAGCATCCGGGCAAGATGCTGCCGGCCATCGCCCGATACCTGATCGCCACCTACACGCAGATCGGCGAGTACGTCTGCGACCCGATGGCCGGCATCGCCACCACCGTGATCGAGGCGATGCACCTGGGCCGGCACGGCATCGGCGTGGAGTACGAGGCCCGCTGGGCGCGGCTGGCCGCCGAGGGCATCCACCTCGCCGAACGGCACGGTGCCGCCGGCACCGGCGAAATCTTGCACGGCGACTCCCGGCACCTGCCCGCGCTGATCCCGCCGCAGTTGCACGGGCGCATCGCGCTGGTCATCACCTCCCCGCCGTACGGGCCGTCCACCCACGGCCACGTCCGTACCCCCGGCCCCCGCCGCGGCAAGGTCGCAAAGATCCACCACAAATACGGGGCCGACGCGGCAAACCTCGCCTACCGCGACCACGACGAACTCGCCGCCGGGTTCACCCAGATCCTCACCGGCGCCGCCGCATCGCCGGCGTCCGCGACGGCCGACTCATCTCACGGGCCTCCTTCTTCCAGCAAAAGAACGTCCGCGCCGCCATCGCCAGCGGTGACCCGCAGTGGCTCACGCAGCACGAGGACGTGGTCGTGTTCCAGGCGGGGGCGAGCGAGTCGCAGACCGGCCGACACGATTCCGCACGGAGCGCGGCAGACCCCGCGCAGGCCGATCAGCTTGATCCCTTCACCCCGTCCGGCATGGATCGACGGGCACACCCGGTGCACCGGACGGACGCGCATCGTCCCGACGGTAGCGCCACCGACCCCCGGTCCCACCCGGACCGGGAAGCCGAAAGGACAACCGATCCGTGCCCGCCCTACTCACGCCCCGCACCGGGGTCCGTACGGCCCGACACCGCCCACCGGTGGCCCACCGATCCCAACGGACCGCACCCGTCGGCCGGTTCGCCCGCCACGGCAGGTCAGCGATGAGCGCCTCAACCGCCGCCGAGTGGCGGCCCGACCCGCTCCTGAGCATCGATGACGTTGCGACCTGGCTGGGCAAGCCGAAGAACACCCTCTACGCCTGGCACAGCCGCGGCAAGGGACCTCGCGCCATCCGAGTCGGCAACACCCTGCGCTACCGGCGCAGCGAGGTCGAACACTGGCTCGACGCCCACACCGACACCGAGCGCTGAGCCATGGCCCGACCTCCACTTCCCGTCGGCACCTGGGGCAACATCCGCACCGAGAAGCTCGGTCCCAACCGGTACTGCGCCCGCGCCCGGTTCCGCGACTACGACGGCAAGACCCGCGACATAGAGGCCACTGGCACCACCGGGCCGGCCGCCGTCCGCGCTTTGAAGGAGAAGCTCCGTGACCGCGTCGCACCCAACGACGACGAGATCACGAGGGAGACCCACATCAGCACGCTCGCCAACCTGTGGATCGAGGAGATCACCGCGGAGGAACGTGTCACGCCGCAGACGATTAATAGGTACGAGAGCGTTGTGCGTACTGCTGTCATGCCCGCCCTGGGCAACCTGCGGATCAGAGAGGCCAGCGTCGGCCGCCTCGACAAGTCCCTACGCGAGGTCGCCAAGGACTACCCTGCCGCCGCCAAGGTCGCCAAGGTCGTCCTCGGCCAGATGTTCGCCTTTGCGGTACGCCGGGGAGCGCTGACGACCAACCCGGTACGCGACACGGGTCGGCTACGTACTCCGCGTCGCACGGTAGTCGCGCTCGACATTGGACAACTGGAGGCCGTTCGCACAGCAATCCGCAAGTGGCAGCAGCCCACGCCGGGCAAGTCGGGACCTAAGCCCACCGGCGACCTGGCCGACATCGTTGACCTCATGCTCGCCACCGGGGCTCGCATTGGCGAGGTCTTGGCGCTGCGATGGGCCGATGTGGATCTCGCCGCAGAGCACCCAACCGTGACCGTCTGCGGCACGATCGTCTTCGTCAAGGGCAAGGGGTTCTTCCGGCAGGAGTGGACGAAGAGCGATGCCGGCTTCCGAACGATCGTCCTGCCCCGGTTCGCCGTCGCCATGTTGATGGACCGCAAGCTCACCGCCGCCGACAACCTCAACGACGCGATCTTCGCGTCCCGGCGCGGCACCTGGCTGTCCCCGCACAACGTGCGCCGCCAGTGGCGCCAAGCCCGCGCCGCCACCGGCCTCGAATGGGTCACCCCGCACACCTTCCGCAAGACCGTCGCCACGCTGATCAACAAGGAGGCCGACACCGACCGCGCCGCCGCGCAGCTCGGGCACGGAAGCAAGGAGGTCACGAAGAAGCACTACATCGAGACGCCCGTGCTCGCCCCGGACAGTTCCGACATCCTCGAACAGCTCGGCGCCGGCCGCACGACCACCGTTGCTGAGCGCCGGGATCGTGGACCGCGCCAGGCCGCGTAGCCACGCGCACGGACAGCGGGCGGCAGCAGGGGGCGCCGAACCTGACCGCCCACGGGCGCTATCGCAAGCTCAGCTGATGGAGGCGCTGGTGGCCGAGCGCCGCCCCGGCCGGCCGGTACCGCCGATGGCCGGTACCGGCGCGGTCGGGGCGGTTGTGCATCTGCCGGCCACCGCCACCGAGGAGGGCCGGGACCTGTCCTCGATGAGCGGCATCCTGGTCGGTAGCTCCTATCGTCTGCTGCTGGCCTGGCGGCCCGGCCTTACTTCAGGTGCCGGGCGAAGAACCGGTTCCCGTCGTCCCCCTCGAACTGCGGGACGCCGGTGTGCCCGCCCATATTGGCGTGCAGCGTCTTCTCCTTGGAGCCGAAGGCGTCGAACAGGTCCAGGGCCAGCTGCCGGTCGTTTCCTTCGTCGTCCCACTGCAGCAGGACCTGCAGCGGAATGGTGACCTGCCGGGCCTCCTCGAACAGGGTGCGGGGCACGAAACTCCCGGCGAACAGAAGGGCGGCCGAGATGCGCGGCTCGACCACCGCCAGCCGGATGCCGATGGCGATCACCCCTCCCGCGTACCCGACCGGGCCGCCGATCTCGGGCAGCGAAAGCAGGGCATCCAGGGTGGTCCGCCATTCCGGGACCGCCCGCTCGACCAGCGGGAGGACGAGCCGGTCGACGATCTCGTCATCGACCGGCTCGCCGGCCTGAAGCGCCCGGTGCAGGTCGGCGCGGGCCTCCTCGGCGGCGACGGAACGGGGCCGGTCACCGCTGCCGGGGAGCTCGATGGTGGCCGCGGCGAAGCCCTCCGCCGCGCAGTGCCGGGCCCGGGCCACCAGTCGGGGGTACATCTTGTGCAGTCCGCCGGGGTGGCCGAGCAGGATCAGCGGGACCGGTGCGGATGCGGATGTGGATCCGGGCGTCCACAGGATGCCGGGGATCTCGCCGAGGGTGAATTCGCGTTCGGCGACGCGGTCGTCGAGGCGCTGTTCAAAAGTGAATTCCATGGTCGTGCCTTTCGGGAGTGCTCGTGAACGGCGCTCCCGGACGACCTATCGTCCGACCGTGACCCCAGAGGGGAGCACCCATGTCGATACGTTCACGGGTACCACCTCCTCGTTCTCTCGCACGGCCTCCGGAAAGCTAGCAGTGGTCGCCGTTGTCGCCAACAGGTTTTTGCGGAGGCTCCGTGGCCGGATGCCAGGGACAGACCGCGCCGCGGTTACGGTGCGGTGTGGGCTGACGGGTCACGTCTAACGACTTGGCCGTGATGCTCCCTTCCTGAGCCCCCGCCTCGGCCCGACCGGCGAGGTGGGATCTCAATGGTTCGGACACCTGCTTGCTCTGCAAGATCAGTCGTGCGCGGCTCTGCACAACAACCGGTACGCCGACAGCGTGGCTCGCGGCCATTGGTTAGGCATCGCGGTTCGGCACGTAGCGGACGGCTTCACCGGTTGCATGGGTATGGCCTCCTCCGGCCCAGTATCCGATGACGAGCCACAGCTCGTAGTGGAGGAGCCATTCGGCGGTCCAGGGCAGGATGGTGGTGGCCAGGAGCATGTGGTGGTTCCACTCGCCGGGGTAGTACAGGCACAGCTCGTCGCCGGGGTAGACGTGTGGCAGCACGGTTGATCCAGGGCCCAGGTCCAGGGGCGGGTCGATGATCGTGACGCGGGGGCGCCGGTCGTGCCGGTAGGTCAGGCGGACGGTGTAGGTCCGGCTCGCCGGTGACGGTTGGAGCCGGACCGTGCAGTCCAGTTCACCGAGGCGGACGGTGCCCTTGGCGTCGGGCAGCACGTTGGTGATCGCGACGAGCTGCCGGGTGAGGTTAACCGCGCGGATCGGGATGCTGGCCATGGAAGGTGTGCTGGGGGACCCGTGGCCCGGCCGCGGTCGTGGTGAGCAGGCCCCCGACGCCCATCCGCAGGGCGCCGGTCGTGGTATCGACGCGCCGCCGCTCTGCCATCCGCTGGAAGGAGCGGTTCACCGCGTCGGGGGTGAAGCTTTCCGACATCCGCGCCGCGACGGCCTGTAGGCCCTTGTGCTGCAACTGGACGAGGGCGTCGAGGGTCGCGGCCAGGTCGGAGTGCCAGCGGATGAACGCCTTGCGCCGCTCGGGGTACTCGTTCCACTTGTCGGCGAAGTTCTCGTCCGCGTGGGCGGGGTTGGGCACCCACCAACGGCCGTGGCGGTTCTCGATGTGGGCGTCCATGCCGTCCAGGACGTTGCGGGTGGCGGTGAAGAGATCCCGTTCCCCGGCGTACGCGCGGGCCGCCAGCGTGGTGATCAGGATCGACGGGGGCCGGTTGTCGGTGTCGTCGGCGAAGTAGAGCATGGCGTGCCACTTGAGGATCTGCACGAGCCGCTGCAGGGTGCTGCGCACCTGCCATTCGGGCACGTCGGCGACGTGCGCGTGCCGCTTCGCCTCGACCAGGTGGCAGTCGAGTTCGGAGCGCGTCTGGAACCAGGTGGCGTAGCCGATCGGGTTGGAGTGCTGCCACAGCCGCAACAGCTTGTCGGTGAGCAGGATGCCGGTCGGGGGCAGGTCGAGATCCGGGATGGTGGGAAGCACGTCGAGGTGGAAGCCGTCGTCGGCGTAGTTCAGGGTCCAGCAGCGGCGGGTCGGCTCGCAGCTGGCGGGGCCGTCGCCGTGGCCCTGGCGCTGCTTGAACCGCACGAAGGCGTGCAGCATGCGCCCGACCCGCTCCTTGAGTTCGGCCTGGGTGATGGACTCCGTGGCGATCGGCAGCCAGCACACCAGGTCGATGTCGTACTCCCCGGTCGGGGTGTTCGGACGCACGACGGTGCCGAGCCGGAACGAGCCCTGCGGGTAGATGCGCCAGTCCGGGGTGCCGTGCTCGGCCAGCCAGGTGCCGACCTCCTCGTACTTGTCGACGGCGAGTTGGTACAGGTGCGGGGAGATGTCGAGGGTTTCGACGGCGCCGTCGAGCAGCATCGACAGCATCTCTTCCATGGTGTCCACGAGTTAGTCCTTCCGGGCCGGGTAGTGCGGGACGTACGCCGGCGCGGTGTGGTCGGCGAAGCAGCGGGTGAAGACCGGCGAGGCGGCGCGGCTCTCGTGCCCGGCAAGGCCGATCAGGGCGTCGGCGTCGACCTTGTCCAGGGCGAGCGCGCCGGTCGGCACGGTGGGGTTGAGGCGCAGCACGTTGTCGGTGCCGAGGAAGTGGCGGATCTGTTTGGCGGCGCTCTCGCTCTGCGCGCGCATGAGGACCTCGACCACGTCGCGGGCCCAGGGCAGCAGGCCGCCGCGGTCCAGGCGGCGGCTACGGTGGGGCCGGTCGGTGGTGGTGCCCAGGCTGAACACCCGGATGTGGTCGAGCGGCACGCGGAGCGGGCCGACCGCCTCTGTCAGCGCGACCATCGCCGGGTTGTTCGCCCAGACACCGCCGTCGACCAGGCGGGCACCGCCGAGCGCCATGCCGGGCAGGTAGGTCGGCGCGGCGGCGGTGGCCATGGCGACGTCGACCGCACGTTCGCGCCAGTCCCGCTTCAGCGTGGGCAGGTGCGGGGTCCGGAACAGGTAGACGTCGTCGGCGCCGATGTTGTAGGAGGTGATCAGCAACCGCGTCGTACTCTCTCCGAAGGTACGCTCGCCGAGGACCTGGGTCAGCGCCGTCCGCAGCGGTTCGGCGGCGTACTTGGCCCGCATCAGCTGTCGGATGCCGCGCAGCCGGCTGCGGTCGCGGAAGATCTGCGGGCCGTGGTCGGTGTAGAACTGCAAGATCTCCCGCGGGGTGAGCCCCAGCCCCAGACCCAGCGCGATGATCCCGCCGGTCGACGTGCCGGCGATCAGGTCGAAGTGGTCGGTGACACGCAGGTCGAGATCCTCCTCGAGCCGCGCCAGGACCGCCGCGGAGAACATGCCCCGCAGCCCGCCACCGTCCAGGGACAGGATCTGGAACCGTCCACCGGTCACCGGGCCGTACCCCCTTCCACCATCTGCTAGTCCACACCGTCCGCGACCCCGTTCGTCGACCTTGACCACGGTACGCCACCGATCCAACGTTTCATGCACCCGATCGGTATACGGAACAGTTCCGTGGAGGCGTTGCCTCCACAAAACGCTATCGTGCGAGCTGATGGACATCTGGTTCGGCGACGACGAGACCGCCGAGTTGTGCAGCCGGGCCGCGAAACTTGCGGCGCGCTGGGGCGCGGTCGGAGGACGAGCGGTAGGCCGCAAGCTGGTGCAGATCGAGGCCGCCCCGTCCGTGGAGGCGCTGCGGGCTCTCCCGGGCGACCTGCGCCGGGACGCCACGGACGGCACCTGGATGATCAGTGTGGACGGCGTGGCGATCATCAGGTTCGAGTTGGACAGCCAGGTGCCCCACGGCGAGGGCGCGATCCGCGTGTTCTCCGTCAGCGATCAACAAGCGGGAAGGACACGCCGATGACAAGCACCGGTAACACGCGGCGGTTCCGACCCGACTACGCGGTCCCGCCCGGCGAGACGCTGGTCGAGGTGCTCACCGAGCGCGGCATGAGCCAGGCCGAGCTGGCCCGGCGGACCGGTTTGTCCACTAAACATATAAATCAGATCGTGCTTGGCACCGCCACATTGAGCGCCGAGACGGCGGTGAAGCTCGAATTCGTCACCGGGGTGCCGGCCCAGGTATGGACGGCGTTGGAAGCGGCCTACCAGGTAGCGAAAACCCGGCAGGAGGAGTTCGACCGGCTGGAGGAACAGGTCGAGTGGCTGCACCAGCTCCCGGTCGCGGAACTCGTCCGCCGGGGCTTCGTTAGCAGTGGCACGTCGCCGGTCGAGCGGCTCCGCGAAGTCCTGGCGTTTTTCAAGGTCGCCTCACCAGACGCGTGGCACCAGGTCTGGGCAGCACCGACCGCCTATCGGAAATCCCGTGCCTTCGAGTTCGATTACGGCGCGCTCGCCGCTTGGCTGCGGATCGGTGAGATCCGCGCCGACCGAGCCCAACTCCCCCCGTTCGACCGCACCCGGTTCCGCGACGCCCTGCCCCGCATCCGGACCCTCACCACGATCGACGACCCCCAGGTCTGGCTGCCGCAGTTGGAGACCATGTGCACTGAGGCCGGCGTCGCACTCGTCGTCGAACGCGAGATCACCGGTGCCCGCATCAACGGCGCCGTCCGCTGGCTACCCAGCGAACGCCCACTCATCCAACTCAGCGTCCGGCACCGCTGGGCGGATATCTTCTGGTTCACCTTCTTCCACGAGGCCGCGCACGTTCTGTTGCACGACCGAAGAAGATTCACCATCGTTGACGGCATCGACCGGCCCGACACCGACAACACCATGGAACACGAAGCGGACGAGTTCGCCGGCCGCCTGCTTCTTCCCCGCAGCTTCGACAGCCAGCTATCTGGCATCCGCTCCCAGGCGCAAACCGTCGCCCTAGCCAGAGAAGCCGGCGTCCATCCCGGCATCGTCGTCGGTCGGCTCCAACATGACGAGATCATCCCCTACAGCCACTACAACAAGCTCCGCGTCCGCCTCGCGTTCACCGACGACTAGCGCGGCTTCACCTTCGACACGATCTCCGACGTCATGCCACCCGGTCCGCCTGATCGAAATGATTCGGGAGGAGCGGACGTGCCGCGAGACGATAGACGCCATGTCCGACAGCGACACCGGGATCACGGAACGCGCCCGGCCGCGCGTAGACGCGCACGGACAGCGGGCCGTCAGCGGCGTTGCCGAACCTGACCGCCCGCCCGGCGTTATCGGGGGGTTCTCGGGGGACAGTTCAAATCCACATCGATATGCGTGAGGCCCTGACCGGCGTTAACGCTGGTCAGGGCCTCAACCTTGCGCGCCCGAAGGGACTCGAACCCCCAACCTTCTGATCCGTAGTCCGAACATCCGCTCCTTCCGGTCAACATCATGAGCTCAAGGCCGCTCGCACCCATGTTCGCCGTCGCGCTCAGCGGATGAGCGCGCACTCGATCTCTACTCAATCGCGGCGCTGCCCGGGTCGCGATTTCCCCGGCTACCCGCATGCGCGACCGTTTCCGGCAGTGCCGGTTGTGTTACCGCTGCCGGGGTCAAACGCGAGGTCGAACGCCTCGGCCGGGCCCACGGTGTGGATCTGCGGCGGCGCTACTTCAAGGTCTACGAGTTCCAAACCCGCGCCGCGATCCACTACCACGTGCTCATCCGCCTGGACGGCTACCACCCCGACTGCCCCGACGCCATCGTCAAACCGCCGGCGTGCATTGCCCGCCTCATGCTGGAAGCCGCCGTCCGGACGGCGTTCGCCAAGACCTCGTTCGTCTCGCCACCACACCCGGCCAACCGGAACCGGGGCTGGCGCATCGCCTGGGGCGACGCGGAAGGCAAGGGCCTGGACGTCAAACACGTCAACGCCCCCGGCGGGCCGGTCACCCTGGACCTGGTCGCCGGCTACATCGGCAAGTACGTCACCAAAGGCACCGAGACCACCGGCCTGAACGTGCGCCGCGTCGACGACCTCATCCTCACCCACCTCGACCCCGACACCCACACCGGCCGGCTCGTGCGGGCCTGCTGGGAACTCGGCGCCGAACCCGGCTGGCAACGGCTGCGCCGCTGGGCCCACCAATACGGCTACGGCGGCCACATCACCTCCAAATCCCGAGGCTTCTCCGTCACCCTCACCTTCAAACGCCGCCAACGCATGATCTGGCAACGGACTCAAGGTCACCCCCACCTATGGGACGACCAACAAGCCGAACAAGTCATCTACGAACTCGGCTACCACGCCACCGGCTCGATCACCACCGGAGACGCCCTGCTCGCCAACACCAGCGCCGACCTCGCCCGCTCCTGGCGAGACAACGCCTGGTACGCCGACCCCGAGGAACTCGGCGACCACACCAGTATCAACCCCCTGCCGCTGGCCGCTTGACACCTACGTGTCAACACCAGAACCGGCCCGCATCTTGACAACTCCACAGTGGACATTTCCCCCTGACCCCGGCCGCCCCGGGCCCAACTCAACCCGTTGCATCACAACCGAAGGAGGAACCACCCATGAACACCACCATCATGCAAATCCGCGTCATCGGCGCCACCGGCTACACCCAAGCCGTCCTCGCCGACACCGCCCGCCGCGCCCGACTACTCCTCGGCGACGGCCACACCTACCGCACCCACACCCGACCCGCCCGCCGCACCGGACACGTCCGCGCCTACCTCACCATCACCCGAAAGGAGACCATCGAGTGACTGCGATCCCCCTACCGCCGAAGTGGTACACGGTGGCCGAGGTCGCGCAGATGCTCGGCTTTGGCCTGTCGAAAACGAAGATGCTTGTCGCCACCGGAGAGCTGCGCTCACTCAAAGACGGCCGGTACCGTCGTGTCCTGCCTGAATGGGTCGACGAGTACGTTCAGCGCAAGGCCCGGGAGTGGGCCGCATGACCAACAAACGCACCCGTGCCAACGGGGAAGGCTCGAACTTCCCTTACCGTAATGGCTACGCCGCCTATGTTTGGGTCACCAAGCCGGACGGGACACGCACCCGCAAGTACGTCTACGGCAAGACCCGCGACGAGGTGCACGACAAGTGGATCCGGCTGCACAACCAGGCCAAGGCCGGCCCGGTGGCGACCAAGGTCCCGACCGTCGGTGACTTCCTGGTGTACTGACTACGCGAGATCGTGCAGCCGAACTTGGCGCCATTGACCGCCGCGACATACGAGACGATCGTCCGGCTGTACATCGTCCCGGGCCTCGGCGCCAAGCGGCTCGACCGGCTCACCGTCCGGGACGTGCAGACCTGGATCAACCAGATCCCGAAGGCGTGCCAGTGCTGTCTTCAGGGTAAGGACGCCAAGCGGCCGGAGGACAAGCGGCGCTGCTGTGCGATCGGCAAGTGCTGCCACAGCGCCCCATCCGCACGGACGATCGGCGACATCCGCAAGGTGCTGCGTTCCGCGCTGTCCCAGGCAGTCAGAGAGGAACTGATCGGCAAGAACGTTGCCGGGCCGATCAAACTGCCGGCGTCCCGGCCCGCCAAGCGCAAATCTTGGTCGAGCGCGGAGGCACGCCGGTTCCTGGAGTCCGCCCGGGTGGCCGGAGACCCGTTCTACGCCGGTTACGTCCTGGTCCTCGTGCTCGGCTTCCGCAAGGGTGAAGTCTTCGGGCTGACCTGGGAGGACGTGGACCTGGACGCCGGTGAGCTGAGCATCGGCTGGCAGATCCAGCGGGTCCGCGGGCGCCTCTTGCACCGGGAGACCAAGACCGAGGCATCGGACGCCCCCCTGCCGCTTCCCGCGATCTGTGTGGCAGCACTACGGCTCCGCAAGGCCGAGCAGGAAGCGGCCCGGGAGAAGGCCGGCAAGGAGTGGCACCCGACGGATCTGATCTTCACGACCAGGCACGGCACCCCGATCGAACCGCGCAACTTCAACCGCTCCTACGACAACCGGATCATCAAGGCCAAGGTCCGGCGGATCACGGTCCACGACGCTCGGCGGACCTGCGGCACCCTCCTCGCCGATCTCGATGTGCATCCGCGGGTGGCGATGGCGATCCTCCGGCATGCCAAGTTCTAGGTCACGATGGAGATCTACACCCAGGTCTCATCCGCACAGACCCGGGAAGCGCTCCGCAAGCTCGGGGAAAGCCTTGATGGCTGACCGCTGCTGTACTCCACTGCTGTACGGGCACGAGAGAGGCCATGTCCGTCGATGGGACATGGCCTGTGAGCTGGTGGGCGATACTGGGATTGAACCAGTGACCTCTTCCGTGTCAGTGCAGTAACAGCGTTCACTTCACGCCTGGTCGTCCCGCGTTACGAGTGCTAATCTGCATGTAGAACGGCAGGTCCGAGTGCCGCCATGTGAGGGATGGTGACACGTTCTGACGGCAAGTCCGCGGACAAACGACGGACAAATGATCAGAATGGGCGGGAGGGACGCGCGTGGGTTACCTCAAGGAGCGCAAGAGCCGTGACGGCGGGACGATCCGGTACACAGCGTGTTACCTCGATCTTCGGGGCTCGCTGCGTTCGGCTGGCACCTACTCCAACAAGAAGGAAGCCAATAAGGCGTGGCAGAACGCCGAGGCGAAGCTGGCGGAGGGCAGGATCGGAGATCCTCGTCGAGGTCGCCAACGGTTCCGTCGTTACGTCGAGGACGAGTGGCTCCCCCACCACGTGATGGAGCCCACCACCCGCGAGGTCTACACCTACGAGATCAACAAGCACATCCTGCCATGGTTCGGCCCTATCAGGATGGTCGACATCCTGCCCAGTCATGTACGCGAATGGGTGACACACCTCGTGCAGGAGGACGTTACACCGGCGACCATCCAGAAGCTCCGGTTCATCCTCAGCGCGATCTTCACTACCGCGTTCCTCGACAAGGTGACGTTCCTCCACCCGTGCAAGGGTGTGAAGACCCCGACGGTCTCGGTCAAACCGTTGACGATCATCACACCTGAGCAGTTCGACGCCCTCTACAGCAAGCTGCCGAGCGCCGACGCGCAACTCCTCGTCGAAACCGACATCGAGACCGGCCTACGCTGGGGCGAGCTCACCGAACTCCGGGTCAGCGATCTCCACCTCCCCTCGCGTGTCTTCACGATCAGCCGAGCGGTCGTACAGGTCAATCCGAAGTTCCATCCTGAGGGCAAACGATTCCACGTCAAGCAGTATCCGAAGGACAAGGAGTACCGCCGCGTCAAGATCAGCATCCAGCTCACCAAGAAGATCAAAGCTCACGTCGAAGCCGAAGGACTCGGATCCAACGACCTGCTGTTCGCGATGCGACCCGACGAACGTCCGGAAGTGCGGCTGCGGGCAGAACCGGTCCCCCAGCAACTCGGACTTACCAGACCGAACAGCGCGGGTAGGCAGTACAGTCACGGCACCTTGACCGCCTACAACGCGGGCCAATGCCGATGCCAGCATTGCAAGGACGTCTTCGCGATCTACCGCGCGGCACGCCGGGCAGCAAAGAGAGTCAAGCCCACTACACCCCGCCAACCCGACACCGACGGCCACATCCCCCGCGACTGGTTCCGCAACCAAATTTGGAAGCGCGCGCGGACCACGGCTGGACTTCAGTTCAGCATTCGCATCCACGACCTGCGCCACGCCCACGCCTCATGGCTCCTTGCCGGGGGAGCCGATCTTCAAGTCGTCAAGGAACGCCTTGGCCATGGCAGCATCAGAACGACCGAACGCTATCTGCACACACTTCCCGACACGGACGAAACGGCAATCGACGCCTTCAACACCATCCGGTGCCGGGCACAGGGCCCCGGCGTTGTTCCTTTGCGTCCGGTTTGATCATGGTTTGTTAGATGCCGTAGACGGCGAAAGTGTCGGTGCGGTCGTGCAGGTCGCGGCGGGCGTGGGCGATGTTGGCGCGTCCGGCGAAGTGGAAGGTGTTGAGGGCCAAGTTGCGGAAGCTGGCCAGGGCTCGTGGTGCGGTACCGGTCCTGAGCTGGGAGTCGTCCTCTCGGAAGGTCACGTCTCTGGCCCAGTGGAGACGGTTTTCCACGCACCAATGCCCGCGGGCGTAGTGGTTGAGGTGCTGCGGGCCGGCCAGGTCGGCGTCCAGGCTGACGATGCCGTGGATGATGTCTTTGCCGGTGCGGACACCGTCGAGACCACCGGTGTCACGGCGTAGCCGGAAGACTTGCCGGGCACCGGGGAACAGGCTGTCATCGGCGGGCGCGACACGAACGGTCCGGCGTTCGGTACGCCCGTGTCCCCGGTCGTCGGTGACGCTCATGCTGTCGGCGAACTCGGTGTCGGTACCGCACAGCAACGCTTGGGCCGCCTGGTAGGCGAGCGGCTGATTCCCTTTCAAAATCAGAAGATGGTGGGCGTCCAGCGGCCCGGTGATCAGCCGGGCGGTCTTCTTCGTCGTGTGTAGTGCGTCCAGGGTCAGCATCATGCCGGCCACGTGAAGCGGTGCCAGCAGGTCGGCGATCACAGCGTTCTCGCCGCGTTTGTCCGGGACCTGGCGTTGACCCAGGATCACCCCGTGGTGATGGGTGATCGCGGCGACGAGGAACACCTGCCCGGTCGGGGTGCGGGTGCCGTGCAACAGTTTCCCGTCGACCGCTGCGGCGGGTAGCAGCCCGGCCGGCACCGGGTGGGTCACCGCCCGCTGCGCGGCGCGGCGTTGCTCGCGTTCGACCGGTCCTTCGGTGGCCGCGATGACGGGACGCAGGCGTCACCTCTGACGATGTCCGCGGCGTATCCGCAGGTTGCTGTATCGAGGGCGTCACCGTCCAGGCCGGCCAGGACCCGGCGGAAGGTACGTTCGCTGCGCACCGTGTACTGGCCGAGTAGCGGGTTGAACCGGGCCCCGATGCGGTGCAGGACATCTTGCGGGGTACCTGCCGCCCACTGCCGGATCGCGGTGACACTGTCGTTGCCCACAACCAGTGTCGCGCAGGCGGTCAGGACCGGGATCACCAGCAGCGGGTGTCGAAGACCCCGCAGCCGCCGAGGGTCGGGTACCTGCCGGAGCCGGTTGAGCAGCGACGATGCCATCGACAACGGGTCAGCGGCCACCGAATTCGCGGCGAGTTCGGCCTCCCACAAGGCCAGATCGGCGAGGTGGTCAACAACAGGGCTGATCGGGGAAGATGACGACACGAGCGCGACTCCTGAGACGATCTTCTGGCATAGACACCCGAAAGATCATCAGAAGTCGCGCTCGTCCCACAACTCCACCTCGTCCGGTCCTCAACACGGACACAACGCCTCAAGCCGGAACAACGCCGGGGCCGTGGTACCGGGCAGCCACTAATTGAACGCCGCGGACGGCGACCGCTGCGGGCCAGGCTGGCGCTTTACGAAGCGCGAGCCGTAGACGGAACGGGCAACTCCAGAAGGACGACGCGAACCACCGACAGGGCAATGGTCCAACTACGTCCACCGGGGCGCGCCGCCAGGGATTCGAACCCCGAACCCGCGGATTAAGAGTCGACGATCTTGAATATCGCCGCCTGACGATTGACACCGTTGGGTGACGTTCTTGCTGGTGCGGAGGCCGACGATATGCCACGGCGTGTCGTCGGCTTCCGCACTGTTTCGGGACGTGCGTTCTCCCTTTGTTCTCCCGTCCCCCGCCCGCGAGTCGGGATGAGCTGGCGTACGGGGGCGGGGTCGGAGGGGGCGATGTAGCGGAAGCTTTGGGGTGGTTGGAAGTGGCCTTCCTGGCGGAGTTCGCGCAGGGTGAGGGGTTCGTTGAGTGCGCAGACGCGGTGCAGGATGAGCAGGTAGGCGTGGTGGCTGCCGTCGAGGTACGCGTCGAACTCGGGCCGGCTGAGGGCCAGGGACCGGCCGTGCTGGGACCAGGCCGCGTCGGGCGTCAGGGTTTGAACCTCGCGGAGTCGGGCGGTGCCCACGATGGCCATGGTGGGGCTACTGGCGTAGAGAATGATCGGCGTCTGCGGTACGGCGTTGACGGGACGGCGGCGCAGCTCGACGGTCTTGTCGCCGGACAGGATGGCCTCGGCGAAGCGCGGTCGCAGCGACAGCAGCAATGTTCTGTAGTTGGTCACTGGTGCCGGCCTTCCTGGTAGAGGGCAGCGAACAAGTCGGCCGACAGGCGCTGCGGTCCCTGCGGTGGTACTGCGCGGTGCCCGTAGGCGGCCGCGATCCTGCGCAGGCGTGGCAGTGGGATGTGTACGAGCGGCTCGGTGTTGGTGAATCGCAGGGCCTGGACTTGGCCATGGCGGGAAGCTTGCAGGATCTTGCTCAGGTCCCAGACGCCGAGGTGCCGGTACCGGCTGTGCAGTTCCTCTGGGGTGCCGGTGTCGACGGAGTCGAGTTGGGAGCAGGCGACGACGCCGGACTGGTAGGCCACGCCGGGTCCGCTGCCGCTGATGTACCAGAGCAGATGTGCCGGGGCCTGAACGCGGATGCCTTTCGGGCTGCGGTAGTAGACATGTTCCCTGGCCAGGCCGAGGACGTCGTGGCGCACAAGGGCGTGTGGGACGCCGAGCAGGTCGACGGAGAACGCCTGCTGGATGGGGATCAGGTAGGTCGGCAGGCCGCTGTCGGTGATCTTCGCCGGCCACCAGATGCGTTCCAGTTCGGCGGCGGCGACAGTTGGCATATCTGATCTTAACGGGGCAGGTTCCGGCACGCCGGCTTGGCGTGCCGCGATCGCGGCGCGGTGTTCGACCTGCGTCGCCGGCCCACATTCGTCCACGACGAAGGCGTAGTACTGGTCGTCGGCCTCGTAGAACCCATCGCTGATGGCGGCGAGCCGGGCCGCGGCGGACGGGTACCGGTCGGTGATCCTAATAATCGTGGCGCCGGCGTCGCGGGCCTGCTGGCGGAGTTGAAACAGCACCTGACGCGCCAGCGTGTCCGCCAGACCCGTGTTGGCGACGCGCAGCAGCGGGACCCTCAGCGCGCCGTCGCGGCACGCGGTCGCGACGGCGGCCACGAGCTGCCCGTCGGGGTTGTAGATACCGACCCGGTCGCAGCCGGCCAAGCCCAGCTCCCGGACAGCCCGGACCAGATCACGCGGCCGCTCCCCCGCACTCTGATTAACGAGAACGGTCAGGTCGCTTTCGCTGCCTACGCCGATGAGCTGGCGTCGGTACCGGGTGTCCAGGAGTGCGGCCGGCCGGTACGCCTCGGCCCGGGCCAGTTCGTCGAGGTGGATCACGACGGCGGCCGGGCGCAGGATGCGCAGCCCATGGTCGCGCTCCGCTGTTGGGCCGAGCACACGGGCCAGATGCTCGTCGCGGGTGACGAACACGTTCAGCTCGGTCGCGATGGCCTCCGCGACATGAGCCAGATCGAACCGGTCCTGCTCGTTATGCGGATACCCCGGGTCATCTGTCTGCGCCACGGCAAGCAGCGCAGCGCTGACCTGCGCCACCCGGGCGGGCTCGGCCCGAAGCGACGTCAACCGCTCCGCACATGCGATGCACCGGGCCCGTAACGGTCCGGCCATCCGGTTGATCTCGCCGTCCAACGCCGCCGTGCGCACCAACTCCAGCCGGTCGGCGATCTGATCGGCAATCAGCGCGCGGGACTCGTCCGCGTCCGACCGCCCGGACTCGGCGAGATCACGCAGCACGTTCAGATCAACGCCGGCCCTGACCAGCACGGTGTCGTCGTCGCGGGTGAACAGGTTCGGATGGTGATGATCACGCCACCAGCCGATCAGGACATGGCCGGCCTTGCTCCGGCCGGGGCGCTCCGAAATCTGGGTGAAGCCCAGCCGGATCCACATGTCGCCCAGCCGGTAGTCCTGGCGGCACTTCGCCAAGATCCCCGGATAGTCGGCGTGCCGCTCGCTGATCCAGCTCACCAGCAGCCGTGCCACCCCGCGGCCCTGCCACGCCGGATCGACGCACAGGTGCGTCAACCGCACTCGACGCCGTGTGAGCCCGTACAGCGCGTACCCGACGACCCGCTCGCTCGCGTAGGCCAGCAGCAGCGTGTGGCTCGCCGCCGCATCCCGGTACCCCGCGTACGGCATGTGACCCAACGTCGCCCGGGCCCGGTTACCCAACTCGACCGCCGCCATGATGCCCGTCTCGTCGCCAACGGCGGCAAGAGCGAGCCGCACCGTCGACGACGCAGCCGCCGCACCCTGACCCAGCGACATATACGCAGTGTGCCGGATCAAACGCATCAAGTGGAAGATGGAATCCCGACCTGTCACCCATCCGGAGCCACAGACCCGACTTGCCGTCTACCTCATCCTGCTGCGATCCAGTTTCTGATTCTCTGGTCGAGGTGGGCACGCAGACGAGTCGCTGCGGGAGTACCTGGGATTAGTTCGTCATAGCACTCGCTACGTCGCTTGGCCAGCAACGGTCTGATGCTTGAAGATCCTGGAGCGGGAAACGCAAGCGTGCACTTCGCCTGACCCATCTCGGCCGCCAGGCCGATGAACGCTCGACCGACTCCAAAACCGGGCGACGCTTGATAGTGCTTGGCCTCGATCGAGGCGATCAGCTTGCTACATCGTGGGTGTACCAGGCCGCGCCGACTGCGTTCGGCCTCGACCCGGTCCAGGATCGCCACGTCGCACTCGTGCGGCACGCGGGATCCTCCGGTGACGTAGACCCCAAGATGGATCTCCAACTCGCGTGGGGTACCGGGAAAGCTCGCCACCACATGGGTAAAGTCACCCAGGTACAGGTTGCCCGGCGACCGTCGGAACGTCAGTTGCGCGGCCGGGCGGCGGCCGTCGTTGGTGACCAAGCACCTACCGCCCGCCGCTTCCGCAGCGTCCGCAGCAATGGTCAACAGGGCGGCCTCGTACAGGTCTGACTCGGCGGCCGCGCCGCGGTAGACGCTCGACAGAACTCCGATCGCGCTCTCGACGGCGCTGATCAGCTCGCTTCGCGTCATTGCCACGTGCCGACCTCCTGACGCAGCGGCTGCACTACCTCGCGGACTCGCGCCAACGCCTGCTCCGCCTTCGCAACCTCAGCTTCAAGATCAGAATGCGCCGTCTCGGCCTCGACGTCGTCGGGTGCTCTGAATTCCACGAACCTGCTCGGCAGATCATGGTGGGTGGCGAAGGTAAGCACGGCGCGCCGAGACGCCGCCATCGTCTCCGCCAGGGTCAGCAGCGTCTCGCACAGCAGCGCAAGCCGCTGATCACCGCTGTAGGGGCAGCACCGCCATCTCGTCATCCGTGATCCGCCCCAGTTTCGCCTCGGACAACCGAAACTGCCGCTCCTGCCGCTCGCCCTCCGGGAGCTTCGACCCCTTGACCAGCCGTCCCCGGCCAACTTCCTCTCGCACCTGTACGGCAACCGGCGCAGCCGCAGCCTCCAGCCGCCCGATCAACTCCTCATAGATTTCGGCACTGTCCTGCACCGCCTGTCCTCCCCGCTACGTATCGACCCGAACTCCAGGCACACCGCAACCAATTGACTCTACCGACGGGCCAGCGATGACGTGGTCACATGCCGACGCCACTCGCAGCCATGGGCACCCGGCGGGGCCGGGAGGGCTATGTCGTACGCAAGGCCCAATCCCCGATGACCGACGGCGCGATCGCTTCCTGGGCAATGCGGCCGTTGGCCGCGCGGACGTCGGCGAGCCGCGTCCAGAGGTTTGGGCCGAGCCATGTCTCGCCGGCCGATGCCGACCAGTCGATGGTTCCGCGGTTCTGGATGGGACGGTCGGCCATGGCGTGCCACAGAGGTGCGGCGGGCAGTACCGGGGGTCCGTCGATCGCAGCGGTCGCTGCGGCGGCGTCGGTGGCGATGACCAGGCCGTCGGGGTCCAGGTCGCCCCAGTACCAGACGGTGCCCTTGACAGGTCCGCGACCTGCGACGTCGATCTTCAATGTCTCGGCTTGGGTGGGGAATGCTCGTCCGGCTCCCCAGGCAACGATGCCGACAGGATGACTGTCGAGATGCCGAAGGATGTCGATCGCCACCCAGTAGGTGTCACTGTTCTCGATGACGAGCACGTCCGTTCCGGGTCCGACGACAGCGGCGGCGAGGGGCGGCGGCCTGCGAACGCAGCAGAGCAGGTCAAGGTTGAGCCGGCCCGGGGCGAACAGGCTGGTTCGGGACAAGGCTTCGAGGTGTTTCTCGTTGCCGAAGAGTTCGACCGATCGGTAGCGCATCGGTACGACGGGTACGTCGCGGCCACGGTTGTGGATCAACCATTCGTTGACGGCGACAAGATCGTTGTGTTGGGTTTCGGAGAGGGTTGGTTGCGATGCGGCCCAACCCAGTTCGGGGCACCAGGGGTGGCGCACCCAGGGACGCGGCCGGGATGTGCGGCGGGCGGTGGGTACCAGGATTGAGCGGGGCAGCGGCGGCGTCGTTGATGCGTCCCAGGCTTCCTTGGGCAACTCGACGACTCGTTGCCGGGACAGTTCCGCCAGTGCCTGCGCCAGTCCGGCTACCTGGTCGGGGTCGCCAACCAGCCGCGGCGCGGCTGCGGCCCATAGTGGCCATAGTTCGTGTAGCGGCACCCGGACCCGGCCACAGGTGGTGAGGGCCTCGGCGAGGGCGGTGATCTCTCCTGGGCGAAGGGGCAGTGCGGTCACTGACGGATCTCGTATCGGGTGGCGTCGACCCAGTTCTGCGGCGACGAGGCGGGGCGACCGCCGAGGATCGAAGCAACGACGTCAATGCCGTCCACGGTCCGCGACCGTAGCCGCAGGAATGACAGGTTGCGCCGCAGGTCGCCGTCGTTGCGGAGTTTGACGATGACCGAGCCGGCAGCGGTGAAGGCGGCGTCGACGTTGGCGTCGTTGAGGCCGGTGGCGCAGACGAGTTGGAGTCCGGTGTGGGCGGCCAGCCGGTGCTGCATTTCGATCAGGGTTTCGGCGGAGGCCGCGCCGAACGGGTTGTCGAGGATGAGAGTGCCGGCCGGGCGGGCGCCGCCAGGGCGGTAGGCCGATCGCACGCCGGACAGCGCGCAGTAGACGAGTACAGCGAGGGTGAGAACCTGGCCACCGGAGAACTCGTGCGGTATTCGGTCCGGAGGGCAGTACATGACCCGACCGTCGATACGGGGCTTAAGGATCTCGATCGACCACGCGCCCGCTCGGGATCGGTCCAGCACGGTGTCGCGGACGGCGTCGGCGAGCCACCGGGCTCGCACCTCGGCGGATGATGCTCGTTTCGGGTTGACTGCCAGCTCGGCTGCCCAGGAGTCGACCCGAGAGGCGAGTCGTGCCGCCGTCTCGTCGTCGGGGGCGTCCTCGAACCGGATCTTGATCGCCGGCTGCCCCGACAGGTCACCCAAGCCGGCCGGGAGGCGAGAGGTCCTCGACACCTCCCGCAGCATGCGCCGCTGTTCCCGGCACAATGTGACCAGTTCGTCGCGCAAGATCGCCCGATGCGTGTCCATGGCAGCGAGGTCACCACTGGCAGATTCCGCCATCGCATGGACGCGCCGTGCGAGGACATCCGACTCTGCTACGAGGTCCGAGTCCGGCAGCATGCGGATGCGGACCGCAACCGGCTTATCAAGGGCATGCCAGCGGGCGTCACCGGCGGCCGTACGGACGGCGTTAACCGCCGACTGCAGGTGCTCGCGCGCGGCGCGCTCGGCGCGGTCGGCCTGCCGTTGGGCGTCGAGCATGTCCTTCATAGCGCTTCGGGCGGCGTCCTTCGATCCCGTGAAGACCTTGTCCGTCGGTGCCGGTGACGTGTTCGACACCGCCGCACCGACCCCGGAATCCCAGGCGCTGGTGATGCGCGCCCTGCTGGCACTGCGGGAAGACGGGCGGAAGGTCGTCGTCGTGGCCGGCAACCACGACAACCCGCACCTGCTCGACGTCTACCGGCCGGTACTGGGGGCGCTGGGCATGCACGTCGTCGGAACGTTTCGTCGACCACACGACGGCGGCGTGCTGACCTTCAACGCCCGCACCGGCGAGCCGGTGCGCCTGGCCGCCGTGCCGTTCCTGTCCCACCGCTACGCGGTCCGCGCCGCCGAAGCCCTCACCGGCTCCCCCGACGAACACAACCGCACCTACGCCGAGCGGTTCGCCGAGCTACTCCGGGCCCTGACCGCCGGCTTCGCCGCCGACACCGTCAACCTGGTCACCGCGCACGGCACCCTGCCCGGCGGCAAGTTCGGCGGAGGCGAGCGCGAGGCACAGTCGATCTTCTCCTACTACTTCGAGCCGACCGCGTTCCCCCCGTCCACCCAGTACGCAGCCCTCGGTCACCTACACCGCCGCCAACAGGTGCCCGGGCCGTGCCCGATCTGGTACTGCGGATCGCCGATCGCCGTCGACTTCGGCGAGGAGGACAACACACCCGGCGCCCCTGCTGGTCACCGTCGAGCCGGGCCGTCCCGCCCTCACCCGCGAGGTCACCCTGCCGGGCGTGCGGCGGCTGCGAACCGTCCGGGGCAGCCTTGAACAACTGGAGGCCATGGCCGACGCACTCGCCGACGCCTGGCTGCGGGTGGTCGTGGCAGAGACGCCACGGGCCGGGCTCGCCGACGCCGTACGCGAAATCCTGCCCGGTGCCCTGGATGTCGACATCGACGAGCGCTTCCGCCCGACCTCGGCCCGACGGCGCGGCCCGGACAACGCCGGGCGAGTGCGCAGCGCGCGAGAACTGTTCCGCGACTACCTGACCGAGACCGGCCGCAACGACGAACGGGTCGGCGCGCTGTTCGACCGGCTACACGACGAGGTGACCCGCGACGTCGGCGGCAATGGGGGTGTGAGCTGATGCTTCCGCTGCGGCTGCACATGCAGAACTTCGGCAGCTTCCGCGAGCCGGCCACGGTCGACTTCGCCGACGTGGACTACTTCGCCCTGGTCGGCCCCACGGGGGCCGGTAAGAGCACGGTCATCGACGCGATGTGCTTCGCCCTCTACGGCACCGTGCCGCGGTGGGGCAAGGAGAACGTAATCTCCATGGCCCTTGCTCCCTCGGCCACCTCAGGCAAAGTGGCGCTGGTGTTCGAGGCCGCCGGGCGCCGCTACGGCGTTGTTCGTGTCCTTGCCCGCAACGCCAGGGGGGTGGTGGGCACGAAGGAGGCACGGTTGGACGAGCTCGACCGTGCGGTGCCACCCGACGCGGACCTGATCGAGTTGCTGGGCGCCACGGTGTTGTCGCTTGCCGAGGGCGAGGCGGTGACCGCCGAGGTTCAGCGCCTCACCGGGCTGGAATACAAGTACTTCACCCAATGCGTGGTGCTGCCGCAGGGACAGTTCGCCGAGTTTCTACACTCCCAGCCGCGAGAGCGCCAAGACCTGCTGGTCCAGCTTTTGGACGCCGGGGTGTACGAACGCATCCGGCAGCGCGCCGTCCGCGAGGAGGAGACTGCCAAGCAGGCCGCGGCGTTCGCCCGCGACCAGCTCGCCAAGCTCGTCGACGCCGACGAAGCCACCGAACAGGCCGCATCGAAACGACTCGCCGCCCTCCGCACACTTGCCGGTCACGTCCGCTCCGCGATCGGGACGCTGCGCACGCACGACGACGCGGTACTGCAGATACGTGCAGAGCGCGACGGCGCGCAGCGGCAACTCACCACACTCGGCGCGCTGGCCATGCCCGACGAAGTCCCCACCCTCGCCGAGGCCGCCCGCGCCGCCACCGAGAAGGCCGCCCGCCTCGCCGAGGAGTCACACCGCCGCGACCAGGAAGAGCGAAAGGCCGACGACGAGCTCACCCAGCTCGGCGACAAGACCGCTCTGGCCCAGGCCCTGGCCGCCCACGACAGCCGGGACAAGCTGGCCGCAGACCTCGCCAAGGCCGAGCCCAAAGCGCGCGCCGCCGCTGCTGAGATCGAGCAACTCGCCAACGACGTGAACCAGGCGCAAGAAGAGCTGACGCGGGCGGAGACCCGCCGCGACCATGCCCGCGACGCCAACGCCGCGATCGACCTCGCCACACGCCTCACCCTGGGCACACCGTGCCCGGTTTGCCTACGAACCGTCGCCGAGCTGCCGCACCACCCGGCAGCGGCCGACCTCGACGAGGCCGAACACGACGTCACCGGCAGAAAGACCGACCTCGACCGGACACGCGCGCTACGCCACAAGGCGGAGATCAAGGCCGCGCAACTCCAGCAGAAATGCACAGAGATCAAAAGCCAGCTCGCGGGCCTCGCCACACAGATCGAGGCTCACCCCCACCGTAGCGAACTCGAGCAACAGATCGCGGCCATTGAAACCGCCGAACAGCATGTCATGCAGGCCAGGCGCGCGGCCCGGGCCGCGCGCAAGAACCGCGAACAAGCCGACCGCCAAGTCCAGGAACTTCACCACAAGACCGAGCAGGCATGGCACGACCTGGCCGCGGCCCGCGACGCGGTCGTGTCCCTGGGCGCCCCGCCCATCGCGCGGGAAGATCTGCACCGCGCCTGGACTATGCTGCTCGCCTGGCGTGCGCAGGCCGCCGACCGGCAGCGCACGGCGATCACCACACTCGCCCAGCGGCTGACCGGGGCCGAGCGGGTGCGCCACAACGAGCGAGCCGCCCTCATCACCCGCCTGGAACACGACGGCGTCGCCATCGACACAGACGCGCCCCCCGACAAGATCAACGAAACGGTCACCGCCGCAGCCGCCCACGCCGAGGCCCACCTCACACAGGTCCGCAACAACCGCAAACGGGCCCGCGAACTCGACCAGCAAGCCCAAGTGGACGAGCAGCAAGCCCACGTCGCCCACGAACTGACACTGCTGCTACGCGCCAACAACTTCGAGAAATGGCTGTGCGGCGAAGCGCTGGAACTGCTCGTCGCCGCCGCCTCGAAAACACTCCACGACCTCTCCGACGGGCAGTACGAACTCGCCCTCAGCGCCAAAAGCGAGATCGAAGTCATCGACTACGCCGAAGCCGCGATGCGCCGCAGCGCACGCACACTATCCGGCGGCGAGACATTCCAAGCCGCCCTCGCGCTCGCCCTCGCCCTGTCCGACCAGGTCGCCGGCCTCACCGCCACCGCCGCCCGCAGCCTCGACTCGATCTTCCTCGACGAAGGATTCGGCACCCTCGACCCCGCCACCCTCGACACCGTCGCCACCACCCTCGAACACCTCGCCGTCGGCGGCGACCGCATGGTCGGCATCGTCACCCACGTGCCCGCACTCGCCGACAGAGTCCCCGTCCGCTTCGACGTCACCCGCGACGGCGCCGGCTCACACATCGCGAAGGCAACCACGTGACCGCAGCGGCGCGTGTCAAGATTTTTGAGGCAGGTTGTTCAAGGATTCGTTGAGTGAGCCTGCTCCTCGTCCTGGTCGGGCTTGTTGATCCACACGGTGGTGGGTAGGGCGGCGGGTTCGGGATGCTTGCGCACGAACCGTTCG